>FUFK010039452.1_pt1 | contig 63650 bp, 56 predicted proteins | sample 1021851 | NCBI WGS metagenome assembly FUFK01 (sample SAMEA51879418, study PRJEB19060) | metagenome
TGTTACACCCTAATCGTAAAATGCTCCTTCACCTGTTCCCTTCGGAAGAATATAAAGCCCCATTGAAAAGTATCGATCGAAACCCGAACCTGTGGATGTTCGATAATTTCTTTCCAGGCTTGCTGCATTTCAGCAGACCAGTGGATATCATCAAATATAAAGACAGAATCATTATGCGTAAGAGGTAAAAGCTCCTGAAAATATTCGAGTGTCGCTTGCTTTTGGTGATTTCCGTCGAAATAAATGAGGTCGAATTTATCTGAAGTTTTCTGTCCGATCTTTGTTGTTCGGAGTTTACCAGTCAGATCAAAAAGAACATTTTCGATTTTATCAATTCTCAAATCAACATTTTTGAGATCGAACTTTTCAAACTGTTGTCGGGCGATTTTTGCAGTTTCTTTGCAACCTTCTATTGTGGTGAGCTTTGCATATTTGTTTGCCGCAATTGCTGCGGAAGCTATTCCAAGAGAAGTTCCTAATTCCAGAGCATTCTCGATCTTCAGATAATTAATGATTCTGGATAGTAGTTTTGCCCTAAAAAGGGTGATTCCGGCATTTTTCGCAATCGCATGCACGGGTCTCTGATTGGAACTAAAAACCCTGCTTCCCGCCCCAAAATCTTTTACTTCGATAATCTCTTTATTCCGAAGAAGATCATTGCGGTATTCTTTGATCAATTCATATTCCGAATGTTCCGATGTATCATAAAAACATCTGGTCACCAACTCATACACAAAAGGGGAGTGGAGTCCGTGTTCGTTTTGACTTTTTAAAAGAAAATTTATATAGGATTTGAGTTGGAAGAGCATGAAATTGGTTATGGGTTCTCAGTAGTAGGTTATGCGTTTTAAGTCTCTAAATAAAGAATTATGAAAAAGAAAAAAATACTATTTCCATTCTCTTTCAACATATTTTATAAATGAATAGATTTTTGCACCCAGAATTTCATAATTGGCTTTGAGTTCTTTTGTCCCTTCAATTTCATAGAGGCGATCAATCATTTCTAATTGAGATAAACACTCGAGCAACGAGGCGTGAGAATAGATTAAATATTTTAGAAAATCCTGCTTATAAGTACGTCGGCCATAGCCTTCAATGATATTATCCTTGATGCTTTTAGAAGATCTTCGAATCTGGCTTCCCTGTTCATAAAGTTCGAATTTTGGAAGTTTTAAAGAAATGACATGTACTTCCAGGGCATATTCAAATGCCAAATTGTAAATATCCAGATCTTTATAACTTTTCATTTTTTACCTTAACAGACAACAGACAACAAACAACAGATAACTTTTAAACTACCCCTCCAACTTCTCCATCAATTCAAACCAGCGCATGGTTTTAGTTTCGATCTCGTCTTCAACTTTTTTCAGGTCTTTAGATCTTTCAGCGACCTCTTCGGAATTTAGTTCTTCTAGAAAGCTTTGCTGAATTTTCTCCTTTTTCTTCTCCAGTTTTGCGATCTCTTTTTCCAGTTTACTGTATTCCTTTTTCTCGTTATAGGTTAGAGAATTTCCGGAACTACTAGATTTGAATTCCTTTTTGTCTTTAACTTCAGAAGTTTTTTCTATTTGAACATTTTCAGCTTTAGGTTTAGAAGCCTGGTATTCTCTGAAGTCGGTGTAGTTTCCGGGGAAATCTGTGATCGCGCCGCCACCTTCGAAAACAAAAAGGTGATCGGTAATTTTATCCATGAAATAACGGTCGTGAGACACCACGATAATACATCCCGGAAAATCCATCAGGAAGCTTTCAAGGACATTCAGTGTAAGAACGTCCAGGTCATTGGTTGGCTCATCGAGAATAAGGAAATTCGGATTCTGAATAAGAACAGTACATAAGTAGAGACGTTTCTTTTCACCACCACTCAGTTTTTCCACAAAGTCGTATTGCTTTTTTCTGCTGAAAAGGAAACGTTCCAGCAATTGTTCCGCAGAGATCTGTCGGCCCTTTTTAAGCGGAATATAATCGCCAAACTCTTTGATCACTTCGATCACTTTCTGTCCCGGCTTGATCTTGATACCTTTCTGAGTATAGTATCCAAATTTTACGGTTTCACCGATAACGATCTTCCCGGTATCCGGTTCAAGACTTCCCGTAAGCATGTTCAGGAAGGTAGATTTTCCCGTACCATTTTTCCCTATGATCCCTATTCGTTCACCTTTGAGAAAATTATAACTGANGCCTTCCATCAATTGCTTTCCACCTAGTTCCTTGGAAATATTGTGGATCTCCACAATCTTGCTTCCAAGACGTTCCATATTGAGTTCCAGCTGAACCTTATGATCCTGCCGGCGTTGCCCCGCACGATGTTTTATCTCATGGAAATCCTCTATTCGGGATTTGGACTTGGTAGTACGCGCTTTAGGCTGGCGACGCATCCATTCCAGTTCCTTTTTATATAACTGCTGAGCCTTGTCTGTATTGGTGGCCTCCTGCTGATGTCTTTCTTCTTTTTTATCCAGGTAATAGGAATAGTTTCCTTTATAGGTATATAATTTGCCATCTTCCAGTTCCACGATTTCGTTGCAAACCCGCTCCAGGAAGTAACGGTCGTGAGTCACCATAAAAATCGTAAAATCCTGTTTTCTGAAATATTCTTCCAGCCATTCAATCATATCCAGATCTAAGTGATTGGTAGGCTCATCGAGAATAATAAAGTCAGGTTTTTTAAGAAGCATTCTGGCAAGCGCGAGCCGTTTCTTCTGTCCTCCGGAAAGGTTTTTAACTACGGCCTGCAGATCTTCAAGATTTAACTTGAAAAGTATTTGTTTGAATTCGGTTTCAAAATCCCAGGCGTTATTGGCTTCCATGGCATCCATGGCTTTCTGAAGAGCATCAGAATCTTCTGGGTTTTCCATCGCCTTTTCGTACTGAGCTACAACTTTTAGGGTCGGATTCTCACTCGAAAATATACTTTGCTCGATGGTAAGTTCGGGATCCAGATCAGGTTCCTGGGAAAGGAAAGCAATGCGAATGTAATTACGATAGATCACCTGCCCATCATCAGGGGAATCGGTTCCCGCGAGGATGTTCAATAAACTGGTTTTTCCTGTTCCATTTTTAGCGACAAAACCAACTTTCTGATCTTTATTTATTCCGAAGCTAATTTGTTCAAAGAGAACACGTTCGCCATATGATTTCGCAACATTTTCTACTGAAAGGTAATTCATATTATTGTTATCGGTTCTATGTTGTCCGTTAGAGCCTCAAAAGTACGATAGGCAAATGACAAATGACTATTGATAGTTAAAAATGGATAATTATTTTGTTGGCTTGTTTGCCACTGCTCACCCTTCGATAGGCTCATCCTTCGACAGGCTCAGGATGGCAACGCAAACTTAGTAGTCATAAATTTTACAGATATGATTTATTTAATAGTTGCAGCACGGAGCTTGTCGAAGTGCGGGTTTCTACAGCATTTCGAATACTCCAGGCTTGAAGAAGTTTAACAACTAATAACTACGAATCCAAAACTCCAAACCAAGAACTATAGACCAGCAACCAAAATAACCGCTATACACAATAATTGACCGACAACCCACAACTCACAACTTATAACCCAAAACTTAAAACCACGCACCACGAACTATAAACCACCAACCAAGAATAACAAACAACATACAACGAACAACAAACCCTAAACCAAGAACACCACACCCAAAACAAACCACAACCCATAACCCACAACCCACAACCCACAACTTATAACCCCAAACATAATTCCACCCCAAAGTTTCGTTATTTGCCTGTAAAAACTATATTTGTTAAAACAATGTGAAGCCCTCTATGCGATTTAAATCTTTTTTGTTTTTATTCGCTGCAATACTAGCCTTAACCTCATGCGTGTCTACCAAGCAGATGTCCTATCTTCAGGAATATGAAGAGGAGGTGGATAGCATCATTCAGGTTCAGCGATTTCGCAAGCCTTACCGTATCCAGACAGGTGATCTATTAAGCATTCGAGTGAAGGCCCTTGATCAGGATATCGTTGGGATGTTTAATCCCATAGGAAGTGAGAATCCAAATGCTACTACAGAAGAAGCAGTATATTTCGATGGTTTCACTGTAGATGACCACGGCAATATTCGAGTACCAACAATGGGTGAGCTTAACGTTCTTGGATATACTGAAAAGGAAGTGCGAGAGAAAATAGAAAAGAAATTACTTGACGAATATTTTCGTGAAGAAGCCAACATTTTTGTTACTGTAAAACTAGCGGGAATCAGATATACCACACTTGGTGAAATAGGTCAGGGAAGCCAGGTTATTTACAAGGACCAGGTGACAATCATGGAAGCGATTGCAAATGCCGGTGGAATTAATGATTACGGCGACCGGGAAAACGTCCAGATTATAAGGCAGTATCCACAGGGTGAAGAAGTGCATACCATCGATGTAACCAACATTAAAGCTTTAAGTAGTCCTTATTATTTTATTCAACCAAATGATATGATTGTTGTGAACCCTTTGCCACAAAAATCGATTGGTTTAGGAACTACAGGGCTAGAGGTATTTAGAACAGTTGCCAGTGTTGTTGCACTAGCAGCTTCAATGGTCGTAATATTTACAAGATAATGGCGCAAGAAGATGATCATATATCAGATGTAGGTTCCACCTTTGATTTTAAGGGTTTTATCTTTAAAGTTATTAGCTATTGGAAATTAGTTGTACTCTCAATTAGTATAAGCCTTGCCGTAGCCTACTATAATAATGTTCGTAAACTTCCTGTATATCAATTATCAAATACAATCTCAATTAAGGATGATCAAAATCCTTTTTTCACCTCTAATACTAGCCTAACTTTTAATTGGGGAGGAACTTCAGATAAAGTTAATACCGCGGTAACTATTCTGAGATCAAGGTCACATAACGAAGAAGTTGTCGAGAGACTTCAATTTTACATAAATTATCAGGAACAAGGTAAGTATCAACGAGTAGATGCTTATGGTAAGACGCCATTCAGAATTGTTGCTGACACTAGTTCCTTTCAGGCGAACAATGTAACAATGATCGTAAGTTTTCTTGATGACGCGACATTTAATATATCCGCTAACGTGCCAAGTACGTTACAAAGAACGAATTATAACTCCAAGGAAAGTGATTCAAGAGTTGTAGAGGCTAGGGAATTTTCAAGAAACTTCAAGGTTGGAGAAAAGATATCATTGCCGTTTTTCTCAGGTACAATCTATCGATCACAGCAGGACTTACAAATTAATAAAAAATTCTATATAAGTTTCGGAGGATTCGATGGCAGTGTTGGGAGATTTAGAGGAGTTTCAATTTTTCCTGATGGAGGCACATCAGTGATTAGGCTAACCCAGACTGGTTTAAATAAGGCTAGATTGGTTGATTATTTAAACGGTTCAGTCGCAGTTCTAAGTGAAAATATGTTAGAACGTAAAAACCTTTTTGCTACTAAAACAATTCGTTTTATAGATAGCAGTCTTGCGGTTCAAGCTGAAGCTCTCAAAATTGTTGAAAATGAACTAAACGATTATAGAAATGAAAATGCTGTGCTGGATATTTCTGCCCAAAGTAGTGAATTGTCAGGTAAATTGACAAAACTTGATCTTAGGCAGGAAGAAATAAGAAGGCAATTAAGTTATTACAATAACTTAGAAGAGTATTTACAAAGTAGGATCGATTATTCTAATGTTCCCGCTCCCACAGTTGCTGGAATTTCAGAAGCGAGTATCGCCGGAGCTGTTTCTAAAATTATACAACTAGCGGAAGAAAGAAAAAATTATCAATATACATTAAAGGAGGATTCTCCAGTTTTTGCAGATATAGATAGAAGAATAAATTCTTTGAAATCCATAATTATGGAAAATATATCATCTTCAAAGGGTCTTCTTAATACCGAATTGAGACAAATTCGAGGAGATATTGGTCGTTTAGAAAGTGAAGTCAAAAAACTGCCTCAGGAAGAACAGGATTTGTTAAAAATTCAGCGTAAATATTCAATTAATGAGCGAACCTACAATATGTTTCTTGAAAAAAGAAGCGAAGCAGGTTTAATAAAAGCCGCCAATGTCAGTGATGTGCTAATTATTGATAAGGCAAAGGATACCGGCGGAGGGAGAATAGGACCTAACACACAACTGAATTATGTGATGGCAGTGCTGGTTGGTGGAGTAATTCCACTAACCTTTGTATTTCTTCTTGTGTTCTTAAATACGAATGTCCATAATGCCCAGGAAATCACAAGGCTTTCACCCATACCTATTCTTGGTTTAATTGGAAAGAACAAAATGAGTTCAAATTTGGCGGTATTTGAATCTCCAAAATCTTCTATTGCTGAGGGCTTTAGAGGGCTTCGTTCTAGCTTGCAATTTATGTATAAAAGGCAGGGCGTGGTAGGCTCTAAGACCGTCCTGATTACTTCTTCAGTATCCGGAGAAGGCAAAACCTTTTGCGCTATGAACCTGGCAACTGTTTTCGCCTTAAGTGAGAAGAAAACTGTTTTGGTTGGAGTGGATCTTCGTAAACCGAAAATCTTCGATGATTTTGAACTGGACAATGATTTTGGAATTGTTAATTATCTTATTGACCAGGCAAGCTCTAAGGAGATTATTCAACAGAGCAAAATCCCTTATCTTGATGTTATTACTTCAGGACCAGTGCCTCCGAATCCCTCAGAACTGCTCATGACTGAAAAAATGGATGATCTTATTAGAGATCTTAAGCAGGAATATGATTATATAATTCTGGATACACCACCAATTGGTATGGTAGCCGATGCCTTGAACCTCGTTAAATTTGCAGATGCCACTCTTTATTTAGTAAGACAGGATTATACTAAAAGAGGTATGCTGGAGACAATTAATGAAAAATATAAAAAGGGAGAAGTTAGAAATATAAGTTTCGTTTTAAACCACTTTGTACATAGTGCTAAATACGGTTATGGCTATGGGTATGGTTATGGCTATGGATATGGTTACGGATATAATCGTTATGCTAAGGGCTATTATGGTGCTGCCCCATCCAGAATAAGCCAATTGAAATTATCATGGAAAAAATTTATGAGGAATTTTGAGTAATGCAAGAAGAAACAAATTCAGATTGGTTATACGAGATAAGTCCTAAACGTAAATTCATAGATCTAAATTTCAGAGAGATTTGGAGATATCGTGATTTATTGATTCTTTTCGTGAAACGTAATATTATTACGGTTTACAAGCAAACTATCCTTGGGCCACTCTGGTATTTTATTCAACCAATGTTCACGGCTCTAACTTTTACCCTCGTTTTCAATAACATTGCTGATATACCAACAGGTAAGGTGCCGCCATTTCTATTTAATCTTGCAGGAGTAACCGCATGGAATTATTTTTCACAGTGCTTGACAGGAACCTCAAACACTTTTAGAGCAAATGCAGGGATTTTCGGAAAAGTTTATTTCCCTCGAGTGATTATGCCACTTTCGAGTATCATAACAAACCTTTTTAAATTCGGAATTCAATGTATTATATTAGTGATAGTATATCTCTACGTATTATGGTCCGGCATTGATATCTCGCCAAATTCCTATATTATTTTATTTCCGATTTATATCATAATGATGGCATTACTGGGTCTGGGTTCCGGAATGATCATTTCTGCTTTTACTACTAAATATCGTGATCTAACCGTCCTGGTAGGATTTGCTACTTCACTATTGGTTTACGTATCTGCAGTTCCATATCCACTTAGTGAAGTGGAAAATAAAATGCCAGACTGGGCCTGGCTTGTAAAATACAATCCATTAACTCAAATTATTGAAGGGTTTAGGTTTATGATTTTGGATACAGGTATTTTTACCTGGACAGGTTTTCTGTATACGTTTATACTTTCAATAATAGTATTTTTAGTAGGTCTCGTTATTTTTAATCGTACAGAGAAAAATTTTATAGATACGGTTTAACTCGCACGTTTTATGATTAATGGGAAAGTGCCGTTGTTTTGGTATTCTTTATATCGATTTAATAAAAATCCCTCTGTTTTTAGTGCACATTTTTTAAGACGAAAATTTGGAAAAGAAAAAGAAAACTACGGAGATCTGCTTTCAAAATATATTGTAGAGAAAGTTTCAAAAAAACGAACAGACTGGTGTAACCCAAAAAATACTTCAACTAAGCATTTATTCGCAATAGGTAGCATTTTAAATCTAACCACAGAAAAAAGTATCGTATGGGGAAGTGGAATTATAAATACTAATGATGTAGTTAAAGCATCAGACTTTAGAGCCGTTCGAGGTCCCTACACCAGGGAAAATATTTTGCATGCAGGTAAGAGCTGCCCTGAAGTTTATGGTGACCCGGCAATACTTCTCCCTCAATGTTTTAACCCTGTTTGCAGGAAGTCATTCAAGCTCGGAATCATACCACATATCTATGATCTTACTATTGTAAGAAATCTAACTGAGAATTTACCTCATGTAAAGGTAATTAATCTGTATACCTGGGATGTTGAAAAAACTACTAGAGAAATTTTAAGTTATGAGCGAATTATCTCCTCTTCGCTGCACGGTGTAATTGTCCCGCATGCCTATGGGATTCCATCTGTTTGGTGTAGGTTTTCAAATAATTTAATTGGAGATAATATTAAGTTTAAAGACTACTTTTCTTCAGTTAACATCACAGAATATAAGGGGGAAATGCTTGATAAGATCGACGACGCTGAAATTAATTCATTGTTTGACAAATTTCCACAACCGAAAATGGAAAAAATCAATTATCTAGCGAAGGGTCTACTATCAAATTTTCCCTATTCAGATTTTTGATTTCTTCAGCGATCTTTTCGGAGAAATGGTTCGCTCCTTTCTCATTTAAGTGTAAACAATCATAGTAATATTGATTTTCAGGTAATACTTCAGAAAAGTTCCAGAATGTATCAAACTTTTTTTCCAGTCTATAGATAAAATCAATATTGTCAGTATCAGGGCAATATGGAGAACTGAAAAAAATGATGTTCAGATTTTTGTTTTCTTTCAATGCTAAAATACTATCCACGTATTTGTTGTTTGGGGCAATTTTTTCGGAGAGTTTCGCATTTAGCGGAACACCACTATACCCGGGCTTTGGATAAAAGCCATTTTCAAAATCAATTTTAGTAGGTTTACCTATTGCACTGCTAAAAAACTCTCTAAAACCAAGCTGGTAATCATATTTCAGGTATCTGTAAAATGGTATGTTCTTTACATACCAATAGTCGTTTGAGGTTGATTTTAAGTGCCTTTGAATTGATGTATATTCCATATAGGGAACTAAAAAACTGTTGAGTATATCAGAGTTGGTGTCCAGATTAAAAGAATGATCTAATTGAATAAAGATATAGTCTGAAGAGATTTGTAGTTCCTGCAGCAGTTTTACAATCAAAAGGTAATCACTAGGCTTTGATGCCTGTATTCCCAGGTTAAGAGACTTGCCACCAAGGTGCTTTTCAATTACCTCGGTATTTATAGTGTTGTCTACCCGGGAAGAGCCAATGAAAATATAGTCTATATGCTTAGATTTCTGGGAAATGAGATAGGAAATTTTATTCCTGGGTAAAGAATTTTGGTACGTGTAAGTATACATCTTGTCAAGAATAAGCATGATGAGCAGTAAACCTGAAAAAATTAAAAGGATGTATTTAGCAAATCTCTGCATATTAGAATTGAAAATAAATAAATTCAGAATGATTGGAATACACTCCGAATAATAGTAGCAATAAAATGGCAGCCATAGTTTTGAAAATGCGGAAAGAGCCATGAATTGGTGTTTCCCAATTCCTTGAGTTCCATTCAGCAAAAACGAAAAATGCAACAAGAAGTAGCATTTCAATACTATATCTTTCCAACGTCAAGTATTGTATTTTAAATTCCAGGTTTGTGAAGATTCTCCCTATATATTTAAGGCTAGTTTTCATATCAGGAGACCTGAAAAATACCCAGGAAATACATACAAGTATAAAAACAGATACAATTGCAGGAAGATCTTTTAAGCCTGATAGCTTAACCGATTTATTTCTTCGGAAAATTAGTGGAATATAAAGCAGAGCATGTATAATACTCCAGGAAATGAAAGTCCAGTTGGCTCCATGCCATAGACCGCTAATAATAAANACGATGGAGATATTTCTAAATGTATGTAACCGGTTACCTGCACTTCCGCCTAAAGGAATATAAAGATAATCTCTAAACCAGGTGGATAAAGAAATGTGCCAGCGTTTCCAAAATTCCCCAATATTTTTGGAAAAGTAGGGATAGTTAAAGTTTCTCATAAGATCAAAACCAAGTAATCGTGCGCTTCCTATTGCAATATTTGAATAACCTGCAAAATCTCCGTAGATCTGAAATGCAAAATAAAAAGCACCTAGGAGTAAACTGAGACTGTTTAACTTATCGTAATTTTCAAATATGCTGTTCACATACGTAGCACAGTTATCTGCTATGACAATTTTCTGAAATAAGCCCCAAATGATAAGTTCCACTCCGCTTCTCGCTCTTTCAAAATTAAAAAATCTATTACGTTGAAATTGGGGCAGTAAGTTGGCAGCTCGTTCTATAGGACCTGCAACAAGTTGTGGGAAGAAAGACACGAAGCTGGCAAAGACTATCAGGTCTTTGGTAGGTTCTATTTTCTTTCGGTAACAGTCTATGGTATAACTTAACGTCTGGAAAGTATAGAATGAAATCCCAACAGGGAGGATGATATTCAACGTATAGAGATTACTTTGAAAACCCATAAACTCACTATAGCTAATAAAGCTATCGATAAAAAAATTATAATATTTGAAGAAAAATAAAATCCCCAGGTTTATCGAAATGCTTAATACTAGAAGAAGTTTTCTTCGGGTTTTTATAGTTACGTTTCCTATTTGTAAACCAATTAAATAGTCTGCTAAAGTGCTAAACATGATTAGACTTAAAAATCGCCAGTCCCAAAAAGCGTAAAAGATATAACTGGAAATAAGAAGCAGTAGATTTTGAAGTTTTAACTTGCGGTTAATGCTCCAGTAGAGAAGAAAAACTAAGCTAAAAAATAGAAAATAAGCGACCGAATTAAATAACATCCTTATTTTTAAGTATTAGTCAAACATCTTAAAGATTAAGATGAAATCCTGCAGGGTTTAAAAATAATCAAATATTTTTGTCTTGCTACTTTAATCCCCGATCGGCTATGAGCATTATCTTAAAAGCAGAAAATATCTCCAAACAATACAGACTGGGTTTAGTAGGCACTGGAACGGTTGGAGAAGATCTAAAGCGCTGGTGGTACAACATCAGGGGGAAAGAAGATCCGTTTTTAAAGGTTGGTGCTGTTAACGATCGTAGCAGTAATGCCACCGAGGATTATGTTTGGGCGCTAAGGGATATTAATTTTGAAGTACAGCATGGCGAAGTGCTCGGAATTATTGGTAAAAACGGGGCCGGTAAGTCTACCTTGCTCAAATTGCTTTCAAGGGTTACTGCTCCTACAACCGGAACAATCAAAACTAAAGGACGAATTGCTTCTCTGCTCGAAATTGGTACGGGTTTTCATGGAGAACTTACCGGAAGAGAGAATATCTTTATGAACGGTGCAGTGCTGGGAATGTCCAAAACAGAGATTCGCAATAAACTGGATGAGATCATCGCCTTTTCTGGTTGTGAAAAATATATAGATACCCCGGTTAAAAGATATAGTAGCGGGATGACGGTAAGGCTTGGATTTGCCGTGGCAGCACACCTGGAGCCGGAGATCCTCGTCGTAGATGAGGTATTGGCAGTGGGAGATGCCGAGTTCCAGAAAAAGGCGATAGGGAAGATGCAGGATCTTTCTACCGGGGAAGGAAGAACGGTACTTTTTGTAAGTCATAATATGGCAAGTATTCAAAGCTTGTGTACTAGATCATTATTGCTTGATAATGGACAAATTAGTTTTGAAGGGTCGCCTGCAGAGGTTGTTGAATTTTATTTATCGAAAAATAAACCGAATTTAGAGAAATCAAATATTGTCACGGATAAACACCGAAAGAGTAAAAATTCTTCTCAAATAATTTTAAAAAGGATTGATTTAATCCAAACAGTTTATACACGGGGAAATATTCTTTTTAATTGCACATTTGAAACAAGGGACAACTTTAGTGGAGAAATTTGTTTTACTGGGTCAATATGTACTTTGGATGATGTTCGAATTGGTTCATTTTTCAGTGAATCTGTGATAACCTCTGAAGGCGTCAATCAAATTAAGATTGAAATACCTAATCATAACTTGGCTCCGGGCCAGTATTATCTAAATTTAGCAGTTTCCAGCGGATCAATTAACTTAGATAATTTAAAAATGTTAGATCATGCCTATGAGATAATTTCATTTGAAATTAAATCAGAGTGTGAGGACTCAATTTTAATTACTGACTGGAATCCCAGCTGGGGCAAAATTATGTTCGAAGCAAAATTAGAATTGAATGGATGAGAATTTTAATCAATCTTATATTGGTATAAGGCCTGATATTTTAAAACATATCCGAGGGAAAAATCTTTCTATCATAGATGTAGGTTGTGCCACTGGCTCAAATGGAAAGTATTTATTGAAACAAGAAATAGCAAATTCAATTACTGGAATTGAGTTTTGCAGCAAAATGGCTGCCGAGGCCGAAAAACACTATTCAGTTGTTCATGTAGGAGACCTAAATTCAAATGATTTTAGACAATCTATATTATTAAATAATAATCATGTAGATTTCATAATTTTTGGGGATATACTTGAGCATTTATATGAACCTGAAGAAGTTTTAAAAGACCTAATAAAATTACTTAAACCGAAAGGTAAAATAATTATTTCACTACCAAATATAGCTCATATTGAGCTTTTTATTCAAGTTTATATTAATGGTACTTGGCCTCAAAACGCTAGGGGTATTTTTGATAAAACTCATATTAGGTGGTTTACTAAAAAAGATGCTTTAAAATTAGTAAAAAAGGTAGGTTTAAATTTAGAAGTATACGAACAGAATTTCAGACCTAGGGATACCATTGGATCTAAATATAATCTCTTTTTAAAGGTTATTAAGAAAATAAATAAGCAGTGGTTAACCTTTCAGCATATATTGATTTGCAGTCATGGATAGTAATACTTACATAATTGTTGTTACTTATAATGGTATTAAATGGATATCTAAATGTTTAGAGAGTGCTAGACCCTATCAAGTAGTTGTTGTCGATAATAATTCTTCTGACGGCACAGTAGAATTTATTGAAAATTCTTTTTCAAACACCGTTATACTTAAACAAAACAATAATCTTGGTTTTGGTACAGCAAATAACATAGGAATAAACCATGCTTTAAAAAATGGAGCTGAGCATATATTTCTACTTAATCAGGACGCCTATCTGCAACAAAATAGTTTGACAAAGTTAATAGATACAATGGAAGCAAATCCTCAAATAGGTTTGCTAAGTCCTATTCATTTAAGTGGTAATAATATGAATCTGGATTATAATTTTGCCAGTTTCGTTTTACATAGGTCAGATTTTAAACTCTATTCAGATTTAATAACTTCACGACCTTTAAAAGATTATTATGAAGTTGATTTCATAAATGCAGCGGCTTGGCTTATCTCTAAAAAATGTTTAGAGGCTGTTGGAGGTTTCGATCCAATCTTCTTCCATTATGGAGAAGATGAGAATTTTTGTCAAAGAGTTTTATATCATAATTTTAAAATAGCAGTTTGTCCAGATAGTTATATTAATCATGATAGAGAACAAAAAGCATATAAGAAAACAAAGAGGTTTGAAACAGAATTGTTAGAAAAGGAAACAGTTCTAAAAATAAAATATGCAAATATAAATGCTGAGAATAAATATGAGCTAAAAGGAAGACTGAAGCAAATCAGGAATAAATTATTTAGAAGCGCTATTAAGCTTAATAAAGGTAAACACGATCAAATTAAAGCCGAGGCAAGAATGATTAAGCGTATCTTAAAGGAAATAGAGTGCAGTAAAACAAAAAATAAAATTTCAGGACCAAATTATTTGGAATATGATTTTTAAAAAATTGATCAATTTTCAGAATCAAAAGGCACTAATTAATATTCTAACCCGTACCTCAGGGAGACCTAATGGTTTTAAAGAATTACATAAATCACTTCAAATTCAAAATTATCCAGAATTAAGACACCTGGTTTCCTATGATCAAATAGAAGATCTCCAATACCTGGAACATTATAAAGCTGAAAAAATTAAAGTCTCTCCCATTTTAGATCCTAAAGCAGATACTGAAGAATATAAACCTTATAATCTGTATTGCAATACATTACTAGAGCAGGTGCAACAGGGTTGGATCTTTATTCTTGACGATGATAATAAACTCTATGATCCAAAATCGCTGAAGATTCTGGCGAAAGAAATTTCAAAAGCTGACGAAGACACCATGCTTATTTTTCAAACTTCATATCCTAATGGAAGCAAAATTCCAGAGGATATTTATTTTAAAAAACAAAGTATAGAAAAATTTCACATAGATACGGCCTGTGTGGTATTTCATTCAAAATATAAGTCAGTAGCTAAATGGGATAGTTGGAGAACCGCAGATTACAGGTTTATTCGCGATCTTGCCAAGGCCATACCTAAACAAAAATGGATAAAAAGACCTCTTACTTATAAATTCAATTTTGGTGATCTTGGCAGAAGAAACGATATTTATTAAATGCAGCCACTGGTTTCTATTTTAATCCCAACCTATAATGGAGAAGCTTTTATAAAGGAAGCCCTGGATTCGGTGAATTTACAAACGTATGAGAATTGCGAAGTCGTTATTAGTGACGATCAATCATCTGATGCGAGCCTGGAAATAGTCAGAAAGTTTCAGGAAGTTTGCAGGTTTGAGACGATTATAATATCCCACGAACTAAAAGGAATTGGAGAAAACTGGAATAACTGTGTTAGACATGCCAACGGAGCGTATGTGAAATTTCTCTTTCAGGACGATTTACTTTTTCCTGATTGTATTGAAAAAATGATGCAGAGCGCCTTAAAAAATGACGAAATAGGACTTGTTTATTGCAAAAGACATATCATTGATGAGCAGGGCACAAACCAGAATTGGATAAAAAGTTTTGGGAGTCTTCACAAATTCTGGAAAAAGATAAATATTGAAGCTGAGTCGCTTTCCGGGAAGGAATATCTTCGTGATGAACAATTACTCGATTTTCCCGATAACAAAATAGGAGAACCTACAGCTGTTCTTTTAAAAAAAGAAGTATTTGAGTCGGTTGGGTTTTTTAGAAATGATTTAAAGCAACTTTTAGATATTGAGTACTGGTACAGGGTGATGAAGAGATATAGAATCGCATTTGTGGCGGAGGAACTCGTAAGCTTCAGGCTTCATAACAACCAGACAACAAAAAAGAATTATTCTCAGGGAGTAAGTGATTATCACGATTTCTATCATATTCTGTATCACGAATATTTTAATCATTTACATCCTAAAGTTAAATGGAAACTAGTTTGGAGTGTAACAAGATTGAGAAAAGTATCAGGATTTTTTAAAAAGTTTCGATAGATGTTGGCGATTGTAATTCCTTATTATAAAAAAGCCTATTTCAAAGAATGTCTTGATTCACTTGCTAAGCAAAGCAATAAAAATTTCAAGATTTATGTGGGTGACGACGCTTCTCCTGAGGATCCTAAAAATTTGTTGCAAGAATATGAAGGTAAGTTGGATTTTAGTTATCATCGGTTTAGCGAAAATTTAGGGCAAATATCTTTAACCAAACAATGGCACAGATGTATAAATTTAAGCGAAGGTGAGGAATGGTTAATGATTTTGGGTGACGACGATTTTTTGAGCTCTAATTATGTTGAAGAGTTTTATAGGAATCTACCAGAAATTGAAAATCTAAAAATCAAGGTGCTTCGATTTGCCAGCAGGATCGTTAGGAGCCCTTCTAATGAATTATCACCTTTTTATACACACCCAAAACTAGAGAAAGCTTCAGATTTCATATATAGAAGATACTTTGAAAAATCCAGGGGATCTTTGACAGAACAAATTTTTCGTAGAGATGTTTTTTTAAAATATGGATTTCAGAATATCCCGTTGGCGTGGGGGGCAGATTTATATGCCTGGCTGCAATTTAGTGAGAATGAAGCTAATTTCGCGGTTAATGAAGCTCTTGCCTATTTCAGAATCTCAGAACATAATATTTCAAGAGGAGGCTTCAAGGAACAACAGAAAGCCAATGCACGGATCATTTTTTTCTCCGATTATCTTTTACCTGGAAAGAACTATTTTACAAAAAATCAAATACTAAAACTGATAGGGTTATTTGAAAAGATTCTTTACAAGCATAAAAGATTTCATCCTAAATACGTTGGAATGATCGCAAAAAGATATTTGAAATATCGAAAATTAGATGAATTGCTTAAATTTTTGAGAAGGCTAATCATTCATTACGCAAAAAACGCAAAATATTATAACCTTAAAAAAGGTATTTATTTTACAGTAAAAACAATTAAATATCAAATTTATAGGGCAAGGCGAAAATGCATGAGAATTTACCAGGAATCAAGAAAAACCGAATTTGAAAGAAGAATCTGGAAAAGGCAACAGCTGCTCTTTGATACCGACCATAAGAAGGAGCTAAGTAATTTCAAGTTATTTGTTTCTGATGATTTTTCAGTTTGGAAGAATATGGAATGTTGGCAAAGAAGATTAGAGAATAAGTTGAACGCCAAAGAATTTGTACAAAAATGTGGTATTAGAACGGCGAAGAGGATATGGAATGGAAGGCTAGAGGATTTTGCGAATTTTGATTTTTCTCTACTTCCAGAGAATTTTACGGTGAAACCTGTTAGGGGAGAAGCTACTAAGAATGTTTTTTTGATGAATAACGGAACTAATTTATTTGAAGGAAAGATCTATGATGAAAAACTTTTAAGAGCCAAAATTCAAGAACTTTATAATTCCGGAATCAAGGAAATTCTTATTGAGGAATTTCTGGCGAATGAAGATGGAGAATTTAAAGTCCCTAACGATTACAGATTTTATGTGTTCAATGGTCACATCAAATTCATTCAACTGGACAAAAGAAGTGGTTTTGAAAAGGATCAGGTTTCATTTTATGATGAAAACTGGAAGCTCATTGAAAATAAAATTTTAGTTGATGCAGTTACCAATAATATAGATGACCCACCTAAGTGTTTTGAGGAAATGAAAACATCTGCTGTTGAGTTAAGTCTTCATTATAAAAACTTTGTGCGAATAGATTTCTACGCAACAAATAAAGGTGCTGTTTTTGGAGAGTTTACACCAACACCCAGAAAGGGGAAATTTTTAACAAAGTTTGGAAATAAACAGTTAATTCATGCATGGGATAATCATGTTAAAGATATGTTCTGATGTCTGAAAACCTTGTATCCATAATTATCCCGTTGTACAATAGAGAAAAGCTAATTGCAGAAACGCTTAATTCTATTTTAAATCAGGAAGAATATTTCAACTGGGAATGTATAATCGTAGATGATCATTCCAAGGATGGTAGTTTTAAAATTGCTTCAGATTTCGCTGAAAACGATCAGCGATTCAAGTTATTTGAACGTCCCGAAACTTTGCCAAAAGGAGCGAATTCCTGCCGAAATTTTGGTTTTCAGCATTCAATAGGAGATTTTATTATCTGGTTTGATAGTGATGACCTCATGACGCCAGAACATTTGGTAGAAAAAGTAAAACTGATCGAGGAAAAGGATCTGGATTTTATTGTGGCAAAAACTCAAAATTTCAAGGAAGGTAATAAACTAGAACCTTACAAATACTATAAACCAGATTACGGGATTACTGCTTCAGATTTTATTCTTTTAAAGATTCACTGGTACACTTACGATGTGATCCTAAAAAGGAAAATTGCAGAAAAGATTTCATGGAATCAGCAAATGAAGAGCTGGCAGGATTATAATTATTTCTGCAAAATGCTCTTGGAAACTGTAAATGGTGATTTTTTGGATAAGGTTTTAACCTACAGAAGAATTCATGAGAATTCGATTCAGAAAAGAATGACCAATAGCAAGAGTGAATTTGATAAAGAATTATTGAATAATAGATTATTGACCTATGCTGATATTCATGATAGAATTGATGAAAAAACCAAAAGCGAGCTTATTTACGGAATGATGAATCTCGCTTTTGAAGTGGCGAAAACAAAATCCTTTTCACAAGATGTCGCTGAAGTGAAGAACCTTGTAGCACGAGAATTAGGAAGTACTAGCCATTTTTTTTTAAAAATAGCCCTGAAGCTGGTTAGATTTAGTGGTAATGGATACTACTTCTTAGAAAAGGCAAAAATGAGAACTGTTTAAGCTAGGAGTTTTTCATCGATTTCATCCAGAATTCGCTTATCCAAATCAACATCGAATTTTCTTGCCCAAAGAAAATCTTTTGAAGCTTTTGTAAGCTCCTGAAGATCTTCAATTTCAAAAGTGACTGGTAATGGTCCTGAAGGGCGATCCCAGTTTACATAGGTAAGTGACCTTTCAAGATTCAAATCCTCATCCTGCTGTATTTTCATGATTACGCTATGGAAAAAAACTTCATCGGCACACAGCGTATAATTGTTCCATTCCAAAAATTTGGGATTCTTTTCGTGATATTCCAGGACCTTTTGTATCAGGTCCATCTTCAGGGCAAAATAAACTCCGCCACCGTAAGGCTCGATATTTTTTGGAAACTGTCTTTTCCTGAAAATGTTTGAAATCTCTTTGGCTTGTCCAGTTTTTCTTAAATAATTTAGTTTACCAAGAGTTTTAAAATCATAAAAATCGCTATCAAATATTGAAGAAAGCTGTAAAAAATGTCCTCTCTGTGAGGATTTATTGATCTTATATTTTGTTATCCTATCCAGGTAATGCTTATCCCAGGAATCCGGGTTCTGTACAATACTTAGAAAATTTTTACCATCATTTTTCTGAAAAAAATCAGAAATGGCGTGATTTGATCTTAAGGGATAATCCTGTCCTGTAATTAGAATGCAATAGCCGTTCCTGTTTTCGTTTAAGACTAGGCGCATCGCTTCCAGAGTAGCCTTAACAATACCTATGTCACCCCAAATTCCTGGATATCTGTAGTTTTCAGGTAAATAAATTACATCGTCCGTCGCTTCCAATTCAAATCTAAATTCATTTATATGGATATTTTTATCTATATGAATATAGAATCTAGTCCAGGGTTCCTGTAGCCTTTCCACAAGCCGTTTAAGCTGTTTTGGGTTTTTATGGGCAAGAATGATATAGCTTATTTGCATTTAGACAGGGAAATTCTATGTTTCTGAAAGATTACAATATCTTTATCCAATAAATGTAATATTAAAGTTTATAAATGTCCAAACCGCTGGTTTCAGTTATTATTCCTGTTTTTAATCGTGAGGAATTTGTTGAAGAGGCAGTTCAAAGTATTTTGAATCAAACGATTCAGGATTTTGAAATTTTGATAGTTGATGATTGTTCTTCAGATAATAGTGTTGCTATTATTGAAAATATTAAAGATAGCCGCATAAAATTGTTTAAAAACGATCGGCATAAGGGAGTTTCCATTTCCAGGAATATAGCTATTGAAAACGTTAAAGGGAAATATATCGCTTTTATGGATAGTGACGATATTTCACATCCCAAACGCTTTGAAAAACAGATAGGTTTTCTTGAATCGAATCCTCATGTAAAAGCATGTGGTTGCTGGTTACAATGTTTTGGTCAGGATAATCATATCATCAGGCATAAAGAGAATTACGAACGTATAAAAGCCGAACTTTTATTGCATAACCCATTGAGCCTGGGTGCCACTACAGTCGTTCGGGAATGTTTTCAGAAATATAAATTTAATCCTGAAAAGCTGCACGTAGAAGATTATGATTACTGGGTTCAGGCGGCATGGGATTGCGAACTGGCTAATCTTCAGGAAGTTCTATATGATTACAGGACACATAAAAAACAGGTCTCTTCCGAATTTTTAAAAATTCAGAGGGAGCAGGATATTGATATTAAACTTGAGCTATTTAAAAAGATTGATAGTGATTTGATAGAAAAGTTTCAACCAGAAATTATTCGTGTATTGTTTTTCAAAAATGCTGAAAAACCTAAAGATTATAAAAAAATTCTAAGGTTACTCGATCAACTTCTTCAAATTAACTTTGGGAAAAAGATTTATGATCAGGAGGAATTAAAAATAATATTTGATTTAATTAAATCTAAGTTGATTTTTGAAGTTTTTTTTCTGAATAAAAATGAACTCAATTTTTCTAAAAGATTGAAAATATTAACGTCTTTAAGTTTTATGGATCAGTTCAAAATCTTAAAGCGTAAATTGATTTAGATGTTATTTTTAAAATTCTGACTCCCGGGTTATGACATTTAAGGATCAAAAAATTTTGCTTATTACTCATCAGGGTATTCTTGGAGGTGCCGAGCGTCAGGCACTAGGATTGTCAAAAATCTTGACCGAGGATCACAACTGTGAGGTTTATATGCTCTTAACATTTTCCGGGGATTGCACCAATGAGTTCAGGGAATTTGCAAAGGCTTGCAAAGTGAAGGAGGTTCTTTTTGTTGAAAAACCCTATTTTCTTTGTAAGAAAGAAGTAACTTTTAAAAATATCAAGAGATTATACTGGTCTCTGAAATATTTATTACATCTAAGGAAAAAATTAATTCCATACGAAATAGATGTCATCGTTCCATTTTTAAATTTTCCATCTAAGATTGCATTTTTTTTAAAATTGCTTCTGCCGAGTGTTAAATATACATTCTGGCATCAGTTAGGCTTAGATAGCTGGAGTAAAGATCTTCTGGAAGATATTGCGGTGCGAAATACTAAATGTGTCATTGCGAATGCTCCCAACGGTATCGAAATCTTTAAAAAAAGAAATAGAAATGGTCTTCAAACCAAATATTACATATTGCCACAGTATGTGTCAATTCCATATAAAATTTTAGATGCTGAAAAAATTAAACAGCGACTGGGTATAGCTCCAAATCATCTTGTAGTAGGAATGATCGCCCACTTTCGACCTGAAAAACTTCAATTTTTATTAGTCAATGCATTTGTACAATTATCTAAAACATATAACCATATTAGCCTTGTCTTTTTGGGAGGCTTTCATCAGCAATCTTCTGATCGAATAAAAGATATTAGCGTTTGTAATGATCTTGAGAATCGAATTAAAATATTTCATGATGAACCTGTTGAAGATATTCTGACTATTTTGAATGTAGGAGTTTTGTTATCAGAGATAGAAGGAACTCCAAATGCAGTTTTAGAATATATGCTATACGGTTTACCTATATTAGCTACAAACCATACAGGTTGTAAATTAATACTTGATAACTCTAAATTTTTAGTCGAAAATCAACTTTCTGAGGTAATGAAGAAATTAGAAGTTTTAATTAATTCTGAAAATATTAGAGTTTCAGAAGCAGAAAGAAATCAGAAAAGGATTAAAGATTTTGACAAGAAAACTTATGTACAGAAGCTGGAACAAATATTAACATAATAATTGTAAAATAGAGCCTTTATAGCGATGCAGAGTAAGAATATTTCGGTTGTAATACCTTGTTATAATGATTCAGAATATATCGAGGAAACTCTTAAATCGATCCCATCTATTGAGGGGATGGATATAGAAGTTATTCTAGTAAACGATGGTTCTAATACTAAAACGACGAAATATTTAGAATCTTTAGAACCGCTATATACCAAAATTTTATATCAGGAAAATAAGGGAGTAAGTGCTGCAAGAAATTACGGTATTCAATCATCTTCATATAACACAATTGTTGTTCTAGACAGTGATGATTACTTCAAGGCAGATTTTTTTAAGAAGGGTTTTGAGATACTTGAAGAAAAAAAAGATTTAAAATTGATTACATGCCACGCCAGGCGATTCAATAAAGATGGGGAATTGGATATTATTCAACCTTCCCACTCTCGACTTAAAGACTTTTTAAAGTATAATGCCGCGATAGGAGTTATGTTTAGAAAAAGAGATTGGGAACTAATTGGCGGATACGACGAAGAACTTCTGGAAGGTTTCGAAGACTGGGAGTTCTATATAAGGCTTCTAAAAGATGGAGGAATTTCATATTCAATTCCCGAGGTATTATTTTACTATAGAATTAGGGAAAATTCCAGAACTTCAGATGCTAACAGACATAAGTCAAAGCTGCTTGAATATATCTATAGAAAACATGAAGATCTCTTTAAGGAAAATTGTCTGGAAATTTTGAATCATTATATTCATCGCCTTGAAGTTGCAGAACAATCTGATAGGAATTTGAAATATAGTCCGGATTTTAGGTTGGGAAGAGCTATTCTTCGACCTTTAAGATTTTTGCTAGGAATAAATAAGCTATAAGTTGAAATGAACTGGAAGAAACATCTTAGAGAAATGTTGAAGGTATCTCCTTATGATCTATATGAAAAGATAAGAGATCAAAGACATGGTAAGATTAATTCTTTAAAAGACAAGGTGCTTATTCAAAATTACTTCTCCAATCAAGAGATTTATAAACTTCAGATTGGTTGTGGAGATAACCTACTTGATGGCTGGTTAAATTCAGATCTTAAATCTTCAGAAAAAACTATAAGGCTGGATGCGGGTCAACCTTATCCTTTTGAAAACAATACATTTCACTATATTTTTTCAGAACATTTATTTGAACACCTGAAAATATCTGAACAGAAATCCATGCTGGAAGAATCATTCAGAATTCTCAAAGAAGGTGGAATTATGAGAATTGCCACCCCTTCGATGGGATTCTTGATAGACCTTTATAATAATCCAAATAGCGAGGAGAATCGAGAGTATTCCAAATGGGCAGTTGATAGACTACCGGGTTTACAGGAGGTAAGAAAATTTAAAATAGATACTGAGTTTAATCATATTTATGTGATCAATCATTTTTTTAAAGCCTGGGGGCATCAAACCATCCATGATTTTGAAAGCTTAAAAAATCTTGGAGAAAATGCTGGATTTTGCAAAGCAAGAAAAGTTTCGGTTGGAGAAAGTGAAGATCGTCATCTCAATAAAATTGAAAGACATGGATATGTGATTCCTGAAAAGATCAATTTTCATGAGACGATGGTGGTAGAATTTATTAAATAGTAGTCTTATCTATTATAAATGATTACAGAAAACAGTATAGCAATAATATTGACGAGTCATAATAGAGAAGGTCTTATTCAAGAAACTCTAGAGTCGATTAAAAATCAGTCTTTCAGAAATTTTCATTGCTACATTATTGACGATTTTTCCACTGATACTACGGCAGATGTCATAAAGAATTTTATATCTGATGACGACAGATTTTATTTCTATTCTAAAGATAAATCTATTCCAAAAGGCTTGTCAGCTAGTAGGAATTATGGACTGGATTTGATTGAAGGTAAAGGCTACAGGTTTATTCAGTTTTTTGATGATGATGATCTTATGCATCCTGACAAATTGCAGTTTCAGATAGCAGATCTAAATAAAAATTCAGGAGCAGCATTTTCATTATGCGGATCCAAAAACTTTAAAATTTCAGGTGAAATTAATTGGAATGATTTAGAAAAAAATGAATTGCACGGATATACATTATGGGACGCTTACTTAATTGGTAAAATTAAATTTGTTGCCCAGGCCCCACTTTTCAGAGCTTCTTTTTTCAGGAATTATAGATTTGATGAGGAATTATTCTATGCAGAGGAATGGGTGTTATTTGTACAGCAATTTTACAAAGAGAAGCCTGAATTTTGCATAATCGATCAGGTATTATTTTATAGAAGAAAACACTTAAAATCTATCACTGCAGGAGGAAGCAGAAATTTTAATGTTAGAAAAACTTCAGCTATTGCCGGTATAAAGGTCTTCGATTATTTATCGTTCAACAACCTTAATACCGAGGTGAGTATTCTGCATTATTCAAGATATTTTTTATTGTACAACTATGACAGCGGTTTACTGCAGTCAATAAGAGATGAAATTAAAAAGCATTTTCCAGCTTTAATGTTCAGGTTTAAACTAAGTCTATATTTCCATAAGTTTTTCAGGAAGTTGATACTCCGAATCCTAAAATATTGAGATTGAAGCCTAAGATATCCATTATAATTCCAACTTTCAATAGGTCTAAGCTTCTGAAGGAAACTTTGCAGTCAGTTTACAAACAAAGTTTTAAGCATTGGGAATGTTTGGTAATAGACGATGGAAGTGAGGATGGAACCAGTAAACTAATGAAATTCTGGTGTGCTAGGGATAGTAGATTTCAATATCATTATAGACCTAAATCATACACCAAAGGTCCTTCAGGTTGCAGAAATTTTGGTTTACTACAAAGTTCTGGAGCTTATATCCAATGGCTTGATGACGATGACCTTTTATCAGAAAAAAAACTTGAACTTCAATTTGAAGTACTTGAAGATAATTCTAAAAATAATATAGGTATATGTGATTGGGATTACTATTGGGGAGGTAAAATCATAAATCTTCAAAACAGTTTTGAGAAGTTAGCCGAAATAGACGTAGAGTTTTACTATCACTATCTCTATAAAAATCAGTCTTTTGTGCCCATACATGCCTTTTTAATACCGAAATCTGTTTGTACTAAATCTGGAGGTTGGAATGAGGATTTGACCTTTAACGATGATGCCGAATTTATAAATAGAATTTTATTGCAAAGTGAAAAGATTTTCAACGTTAAAAGTTGCTATGTTTTATATAGGAACCATTCAGATATGAGGTTCAGTCGGGGAAATAATGTAGGCTCATTATTGAAAAGCTATTCTTTAATGGATGCTCAACTGGATAACAAAAAAATTAAAATCGCTGATTACTTGAAATGGAAATTATTATCTCTTTTTCATAAATACTACGATGATAATTCACAGTTATTAGAGCAATATTCAGATCTTTTCAGGAAATATAATGTAGACCTCAGGTATGCGCTTTATTATAAGTCTAAATACCTTCTGTATCGAATGGTATATCCAGTTTATAAAAAAATCAAATCAAAAGATAGATGAAAATTTTTATCTGTTTCGGAACCCGACCGGAGGCTATTAAAATGGCTCCTGTTATTCTTGAGCTAAAAAGAAAAAATATAAGTCATAAAATCTGCGTGACTGGTCAACATCGGGAGATGCTGGACCAGATGCTTGATCTTTTCAAGATTCAACCCGATTATGATCTTAATTTGATGAAAGCGGGTCAGTCTCTGAATCATCTTAGTTCAGAGATCTTTAAAAATATTGATAAGGTATTAAAAGTTGAAAAGCCTGATGTGGTACTGGTTCAGGGTGACACTACGACTTCAAATATCATAGCACAGGCGGCGTATCATCTTAAAATCAATGTAGGTCATATTGAAGCCGGTCTAAGAACATATCGAAAGTATGCGCCTTTCCCTGAGGAGATTAACAGGCAGATCATTTCAAGAATTGCCAGTTGGCATTTTGCTCCAACAAATAAAGCAGTCGAGCACTTAAAAAATGAAGGTATTGCTGATAAATTAATTTTTAATACCGGAAATACAGTGGTAGATGCTCTGGAGCATATTTTGAGAACTACCGAAAAGCCTCAGAGGCTAGAAGTACTTCTAAAGAAACATGCGGGGTTCGAAAAATTGATTCTGGTCACAGGGCATAGAAGGGAAAATTTTGGAAAGGGAATAGAGGAATTATGCCATGCTCTGCTGGAAATTTCTCTTGATAAGAAAAATTTGGTTCTTTTTCCGGTTCATTTAAATCCCATAGTGAAGAAATCTGTAACTGAATTATTAGGTGATAAACCAAATATTATATTGCTTTCCCCATTAAATTATGACGAAATGATATGGTTGATGAGGCAAAGTGATTTAATAATTTCAGATTCTGGAGGGATCCAGGAGGAGGCTCCGGCATTAAAAAAATCAGTAATTATTACGCGTAAGGAAACGGAAAGGATGGAGGCTGTAGAAGCAGGATTTAACTATATTGCCGGTCCAGTAAAAGATAAAATTGTAGAAATCGCCAGGAACCTTCTGAACAATCCTCCGCGTCTTGATGAATTGGAAAATCCTTTTGGAGATGGGAAAGCAGCAAAAAGGATCGTAGATCTTTTGAGTCGTCCAGATTAAATGATTTATCTTGGATCAGTAATGATGTGTGAACTAAAATTATAATTTGACACCTAAGAGAATCCTTGTAGTTGCAGAGTCCATAGATGTTGAAGATAGTAGTGGCTCAAAGGCTAATGTTGCACTTATNCATAATTTGAAAAAAGCCGGGTTTGAGGTTCTCGTACTGCATTATACCAGGAGAAATATTCAGCTAGATGGGATTGAATGTATAAGTTTACCGGAAGACAGAAATTCTCTAAACTTTTATCTAAGCAGAATACAGCGAAAACTACAGCATTGGTTTAACCTAAACCTGGCCAAATATCTCGAGCCAAGATTTGGTTTTAGCTTTACATTTTTTAACGATACTAAAAGTATTAAAAGAGCTATCCAGAAATTCAATCCAAAATATTTTGATCTGGTAATAACCTTAAGTAAAGGTGCCAGCTTTAGGCCACATTATGCCTTATTGCAGACTCCTGATTTCCATTCTAAGTGGATGGCCTATATTCATGATCCTTACCCGTTCCATTACTATCCCGAACCTTACAATTGGTCTGAACNTGGGTTTCAGCAAAAAATTGAATTTTTTAATAATCTTTCAGAAAAGTGCAAATGGGCTGTATTTCCAAGTCAGTTACTGAAAGAATGGATGACAGGAAAATTCAAATCTTTCAAGGGTAAATCATTGGTGATCCCTCATCAGATGGTAGATAATTCTGAATTCAAGATTCTGCCTGATTATTTTAATCAGAAGAAGTTTACTTTGCTACATGCAGGAAATTTGATGAAGCAACGACCACCTTTTTGCCTGATCCAGGCATTTAACGACTTCCTGAAGGAAAATCCGGAAGCAGTTGCCAATGCTGAGCTTATTCTATTGGGAAACGCTTCATATCATAAGGATGAATTGCAGAATTATCAGGAAGCTATTGAAAATCTCCAAGTAAGGGATTATGAAAGTTTTGATATAGTACAAAATTTACAGAAAAAGGTTTCAGTAAACATTATCTTGGAATCGGTAGCTGAGGTAAGTCCGTTTTTGCCTGGCAAATTTCCGCATTGCATTCAGGCTGAAAAACCAATTTTATTATTAGGACCTGACAGGAGCGAAACCAAAAGGCTTCTGGGAGAAAATTATCCTTATTGGTCTGCGGCTAATAACATGGAAAAGATAAAAGATCTTATTCAGAAATTATATGCACAATGGGGGCATGATAAAGGAGAGATGACAATGCAGCGAAATGATTTAAAAGTATATATGTCGAAAGATTACCTTCAGGCTGAAATTGAAAAAAATTTAGTTTAAGTATGGAAGCCTCTATTCTCATAGTATCCAAAAACCGTAAGGATGAATTGTCTAGAACACTTCACCTCTTATCCAAATATTTGGATTTTAAAAAACATGAAATTCTGGTTCTGCTCGATAATTGCAATGATGACTCAGATGAGTTAATTTCAGAATATGATAATGTGTCCTGGTTCAATTCAAATGCAAGTCTGGGTGCATCCAGAGCCAGGAGTGTCCTTTATAAAAAAGCAAAGGGCAGGATTTTGTTTGGTTTTGATGATGATGCCCATCCACTTCAGTCTGATTTTATTAAAATAACCGATCAGATATTCAGAGATAATGAAAATATTGGGCTAATCTCATTTAAGGAGATTAAAGGTGTTTTCAGGTCTGATTCAGATCTCGAAAAAAACCTTTTAGAAGCCCTGCCTGATTTTAAAACAAACGATTTCGTGGGTTGTGGATTTGCTGTTCTTAAAAATGTTTATGACCGTACTAGAGGCTTTCCGGAATGGATAGATATTTATGGTGAAGAGCAATGTTTAGCTATGGAAATTCTGGATTTGGGATATGATTTGATTTATACACATAAAATTCAGGTAAATCATCGAGTTGATTTAAATGAAAGGAAAAGAAGGAAAGCGAATTATTTTAGATTTGCCAGACAGTTGAGAAATACCAGTTACTTTTATCTGGTTTATTATCCATTTCCGTTACTGTTAAAAAAGATTGGCCGACTTTATTTTCTTAATTTTAAAAAATATGGATTGAAGGATCAAAGGTTTTTCATTGAATTCTGGAAAGCTTTGGGTACAAACTTTTTAAGTCTTGGAAAAATTATAAAGAAACGAAGGCCTGTAAAACGAGAAACTATTTTGAAATTTAATAAACTTTCCAAACCGCTCTATTAATGGCATATATCATTGCAGAAATTGGCCAGGCACATGAAGGTAGTCTCGGCATGGCGTTAAGCTATATTGAAGCCTTGAAAGATACCGGTATAGATGCAGTTAAATTCCAGGTTCATATTGCCGAAGCTGAAAGCAGTGAGTATGAGCCCTTTCGAATTAAATTTTCTGAACAGGATAAGACCAGGTTCGATTACTGGAAGAGGATGAGTTTTTCTAAAGAAGAATGGCTTTTAATTAAAAAAACCTGTGAGGAGAATGACCTGGAGTTTCTGGCAAGCCCCTTCAGCAATAAAGCGGTAGATCTTCTGGAGGATCTCGGAGTTAAACGATTCAAGATCGGGTCTGGCGAGGTAAACAATTTTCTTTTGCTAAAAAAAATTGCTTCCACGGGCAAGCCTGTCATCTTATCTTCAGGAATGAGCTCTTATGGTGAATTGGACAAAACCGTAAAGTTTTTAAAGGATCATGAGGTTGAGTTTTCCCTTCTTCAATGTACCACAGCCTACCCTACAAAACCGGAAGAATATGGTTTGAATGTCATAGGAGAATTAAAAAAAAGATATGATGCTCCGGTTGGTTTTTCAGATCATTCAGGAAAAATAAGTACCTGTATTGCAGCTGCTGTTCTGGGTGCAGAAATCTTTGAATTTCATGTAACTTATTCAAGAATGAGCTTTGGTCCTGATGCGAGTTCTTCTATAGAAATAAATGAAGTAAGAGAATTGGTCAACGCCATCAATGATATTGAAACAGCAGTAAAACACCCCGTATACAAGAGTGCTAACGCCAAATTTGATTCGTTAAAAGACATTTTTGAAAAGTCTCTGGCGGTCAATAAAGAGTTAAAGAAAGGGCATATTCTAAGATTTGAAGATCTGGAATCAAAAAAACCTAAGAATAAAGGGATTGATGCCTCGAAGTACGAAAGAATTATTGGAAAGAAAATTAATAAGGATCTTAAACAATGGGATTTTCTAACTGAAGAAGACTTACAAAGGAGTAATTAAACCTTTAAATGGAAAAATCTAAAAGGAAAATTTGTGTAGTGGTGACGGCCCGGCCTTCCTACAGTCGAATTAAAACAGCGTTATTCGCCATCGACCAGCATTCAGAACTTGAATTACAGCTGGTCATTGCCGGCTCTGCTTTATTAGATCGTTATGGGAACACCGCCGATTTTATAGAAAAGGATGGTTTTAAACCGGTAGCAAAGGTTTTTATGGTTTTGGAAGGAGAAAACCCGACAACTATGGCTAAAACCACAGGAATTGGAGTTATGGAGCTTACTAACGTATTCTATAACCTTAAGCCGGATGCGGTTGTGACGATCGCAGATAGATTTGAGACCATTGCTACCTCTATTGCCGCGGCATATCAGAATATCCCTTTGGTGCATATCCAGGGTGGAGAAGTTACCGGAAGTATTGACGAAAAAGTAAGACATGCCAATACAAAACTGGCCGACATACACCTGGTTTCCAGCGATGATGCGAGAGATCGAGTAATTAAACTTGGAGAAAGTCCTGAAAAGGTAATAAATACAGGTTGTCCTTCCATCGATCTCGCTAAAGCCATAGTTTCAGAAAAAAATCTGTGTTTTGATCCCTTTGAAAAATATGGTGGGGTAGGAGCTAAATTCGATTATAGCTCGGGCTATGTGGTTGTAATGCAGCATCCGGTAACCACAGAACATAAACAGGCCAGAGACCACATCCAGGAAACCCTGGTGGCAATGAATAATTTAAATTTTCCTGTCTTTTGGTTTTGGCCTAATGTAGATGCCGGTTCTGATGGGACATCCAATGGAATTCGTAGGTTTCGGGAAATGAACCAGCCGAAACATATTCATTTTTTTAAAAATATGGAATCGCTTGATTTTCTGAGATTGTTAAATCATTCTAAAGCCCTCGTGGGAAATTCCAGTGCCGGTATTAGGGAATGTTCTTTTTTAGGTATACCGGTAATTAATATTGGTAGCCGTCAAAATAAAAGACTTCGTGGACCCAATGTGATAGATGTACCCTACGAGCATCAAAAAATTCAAGAAGAGGTTGAGGGTGCCATAAACTCCAACAGATATGAGTCTTCCAGCCTTTACGGAAATGGAGATTCAGGAAAAACAATTGCAGCACTACTGGCTCGGGTAGAGCTTAGCTTTGATAAAACCATTTCGTACTGATGAAAATTTTGGCGGTAATTCCGGCTCGAGGCGGCAGCAAAGGCATTCCAGGGAAGAATATCAAAAAATTGGGAGATAGACCCTTGATCGCTTACAGTATAGAAGCTGTTAAACAATCCAGGTTAATTTCTGAAACGATACTTAGTTCAGATTCGGAAGACATCATAACAATAGCACAAAAACATGGACTTAAAGCACCTTTTAAAAGACCTGATGCACTTGCCCAAGACAACAGTAAATCTATTGAGGTGATCATTCATGCTTTGAAATATTTTAAGGATAATGGCCAGCGATTTGATGCTGTTTGTATTATTCAGCCTACAACACCTTTTAGAGATCAGGGACTTTTTGATAGGGCAATTAGAAAATTTATCGAAGCAGATTATGATTCTCTGGTGAGTGTTCGTAAAGTTCCTCAGGAATATAATCCTCATTGGTGTTTTGAAGAAGAGGAAGGACTTCTTAAAATTTCAACCGGGGAGGAAGAGATCATCAGTCGAAGGCAGGATCTTCCGATAGCCTACCATCGTGATGGAGCATTTTATATCACAAAGACAGATGTAATTCTAGATCAGAATTCTTTATATGGAAAGCGTATTGGATATGTAGAGAATTCGAATGCCGATTATGTGAATCTGGATACCATGGAAGACTGGTATCTTGCGGGAAATATCCTAAATAGCAGATCTTAATGTGTGGAATCGTCGGAATTCTATCTTCTGAAAATAAAGAATTGGAACTGGATGTCATGCTTCAGCAACAGAAGCATAGAGGACCCGATTTTACTGGTAAGTATATGGATAAGAATTGTGCTTATTTAGGACATAATCGTTTATCCATCATCGATCTTTCCAATCAAGCCAATCAGCCGTTTAGTGATCCCGAGGGTAGATATTATTTAACTTTTAACGGAGAGATTTATAACTACCTGGAACTAAAACAGGACTTAAGATCAAAATATACATTTATAACTCAATCTGATACCGAAGTACTTCTGGCAGCTTACATATTTTATGGGAAAGCCATGCTCAATAAATTGAATGGTATGTTTTCTTTTGCCATTTGGGATAGTATGAAGAAAGAACTTTTTGCCGCCAGAGATAGATTTGGGGTCAAACCGTTCTATTATTTTGAAGAAGGAAACAACTTTTATTTTGCGAGTGAGATCAAGTCATTGAGATCGATTAAAAAAGACTTTCAACTATCCTCAAAGGTTTGGTCTAACTATTTTTCCCAGGGAAGCTATGGTTTGCCTCATGAGTCTTTTTATGAAGATATTTTTCAACTACCTGCCGGTCATCAGTTGGAATATAAATCGGGTAAACTGATAATTAACCGCTGGTATGATTTTCAGCAAAGAGTAACTGAACAGGAAAAAATCTTTGATGAAGCAACTGTGAAAGAAAGATATCTTGAACTTTTAAAGGATAGTATTTCACTTAGATTTCGGGCAGATGTGGAAGTTGGATTTAATTTAAGCGGTGGGCTGGACAGTTCCTTGCTTTTGGCTTTGGTGAATGAGTTCAGTGAAAATGACAAAATTCAGGCCTTTACTTTTTATACTGGGAATAAGGGATATGATGAGATGTATTGGGCTGAAAAGATGGTTTCTCAAACAAATAATCCACATACTAAGATTAAACTAAGTTCTGAAGCGGTTATCGATCTTTCAGAAAAATTCAGTGAATTACAGGATGAGCCTTTTGGTGGTATTCCCACCTTAGCTTATTCTGCAATTTTCAAAAATGCTTCATCCCGCGGTATTAAAGTTTTGCTGGACGGTCAGGGGATGGACGAACAATGGGCTGGTTACGATTATTATGCTAATTTAAAAAATAGCACGATCCAAGGGCAGAAAAATGTTAACACTACTTTTAAACCACAATGTTTAAATCCCGAATTTGGAAGGGAGTCTGAAAAAATCGATTATCCTGAGCCATTTGAAAGCAGAATTAAGAATTTGCAATATCGTGATTTGTTTTTCACCAAATTGCCCAGAGCCTTAAGGTTCAATGATCGTATTTCCATGGCCTATAGCACCGAATTACGAGAGCCTTTTTTAGATTATAGGCTCGTGGAACTGGCTTTTTCATTGCCAGATCATTTCAAAATTCGAAATAGAACTCATAAGTACTTACTAAGGGAAATAATTCAAGATTATTTGCCTTACGAGATTTCTTATGCTCCAAAACGTGCTTTACAAACTCCACAAAGGGAGTGGCTCGGGGATAACCTACAAGATTGGGTTGAAAAAAGAATTCAGATTCTACTCGATGGTGAGAAGGCAAACTGGTTTGATAAAGACAGTTTAATGAATGAGTGGAAGAGATACAAAAATGGCGATCGTAGTTCAAGTTTTCATATTTGGCAATGGATTAATAGCTCTTTTATTCTTTAGAATCATAATTATAGATTTATCTTCCCGCACCAATCATAATGGATATTTTTTTAAACTATAAAAATGTCGGAAAACACAAATTTTGAAAATACTCTTGGCTTAGTGATCACCGATGGTGTTGGTTTTCGGAATTTTGTATTGAGTGATTTCCTAAAACAGGCCACGGCGAAATTTGAAAAAGTAGTTATTTTTTCAGCTCTTCCAAAAGAGACTTTTGATGAAAATATTTCACCTGAGATCGAAGTAATTGAACTTCCCAATCTTCAGGAAGGAGGCCGATCCTGGTTTTTTAGAAAGGCTAAGGAAATAGCCCATCTTCGTAACAATGCTGCTGGTAACTTTGGGATACAGGATAATCTTACGACCAATTACAATGGTGGTTCCACCAGGCGAGCAAAGCTTACCAGGTTGATCTACCGGGTAACCAGAAAGTTGCATTCCGAAAAATGGATCGGAAAGTTTTACCAACTTCAGCAAAAAAGCTATGCAAATTCTGAAACTGTTTCAAATTTTAAGCAGGTGCTTGGAGATTTAAAGCCATCCACTATGTTTTTTACTCATCAGCGACCTCCGTATATTGCTCCCTTGATCTATGCTGCTGAAGAACTAGGTGTCAAAACTTGTAGTTTTATTTTTAGCTGGGATAACCTGGCTTCCAAAGGCAGAATGGCCGGCGATTTTGATCACTACCTCGTCTGGAGCGATCTAATGAAAAGTGAGCTGCTCCAGTTTTATAAGAAAGTTTCAGCAAAGCAGATCAGCATCGTAGGGACGCCACAATTTGAGCCCTATGTAATGAATCAATATGATGGGTCAAAACAAGAGTTTGCTAACCGCTTTGATATAAATACAAATCTGAGAACTATTTGTTTTAGCTGTGGAGACGTTTCCACCAGCGCCAATGACCCACTTTATATTGAAACGATTGCGGAAGCTATTCAGACCAAAAAATTAAATGAATCAGTAAACTTTCTGGTTCGGACATCTCCTGCGGAAGAACCGGACAGATTCAAATTTCTTGCTGAAAAATTTCCATTTATAAAATGGAACTATCCAGATTGGAAACAAAGCAGGCAGGAGCATGCTGAACTCTGGTCTCAGCGAGTTCCAACAAAGGAAGATCTTAAAGACTTGCGAATAATCCTGGAATATTCAGATCTGGGCATGAATATGTGTTCCACCATGAGTCTGGACTTTATGCTATTCGATAAACCTGTGATTAATCCGGTATTTGGGAATACGAAAAACGGACTTTACGATGATCAACGGTTTTTGAAATATGCCCATTACGAAAAAGTGATAAAAAGCGGAGCGGTCGCAATTGCCAAAAATGCTGAAGAATTGATCGAGTCTATAAATTTTAGTCTGGAAAATCCTGAAGCGAGATTGCATGAACAACGCGAGCTTATCAAGCTGCAAATTGGCAAACCATTAGAGGGAACAAGTGAACTAATAGCTGGCGCATTAAAGTCTTTAATATGAAACAGATAGCGGTAGTATGTAACTATAAATTAAATCCTTCCCGAGTAGGCGGAATGGATCGCTTTTTTGTTGCTTACGATAGTGCCTGCAAAAACAATGGCTTCAAAATAAAATGGTTTTTTTCTGATGGAAAAATAATTGAATTTTATCAGGATCTTGATGTGAATATTGCCGGAGAAGAAAATCTTCCCACTTTTTTTCTGAAATATCATCAGGAACATAAATTCGATATTATCATCACGCACTTCCTGGAGTTGTGTACTCCATTCTTCAAGAAGCTTAAGGGGAATGGTAAGCCTTATATTATTGCTGTAGATCATAACCCAAGNCCCATCCAGGGTTTTCCATTGAAAAAACGTATTAAAATCAAACTAAAAGGCAGGCTTTATTCAAGGTTTATCGATCGCTTCATTGGAGTTTCAGAATATACCCGACATCAGATCCTTAACGATTATGGTCAGGGTCTTAGTTCAAAAACCGATGTAGTCTATAATGGTATTGCAACGGATGTTTATAAAAAACGTACCGAAGAAAATTTTGGAAAATTTATAGTGGCCTCCCATTTAAGACCTTCAAAAGGAATTCAGGATCTAATCCACGCTGTTTCAATTTTGCCTGAAGAACTAAAAGCGCTGCTAAAGGTTGATGTTTATGGCGAAGGTCCTATGGAAAAGGAACTAAAGGAACTGGTTCAGAATAAAGAATTAGGTGCTCAATTTGAATTTAAGGGTAGCTCTCCGAATCTGCCAAATCTCTTTCAGAATTACTCGTATATGCTTCAACCAACCTATATGGAATGCTTTAGTCTTTCGATCCTGGAAAGTCTGGCATCGAATGTTCCGGTTATTACAACCCCGGTTGGTGGAAATCCCGAAATTATTGTTGATGCGCAGAATGGATTCATCTATGAAGCCGGAAATGTGCAACAGCTTTCTACAATCATTCGTAATATACTTCAAAAGACAAGAGCGATTACAACATCTGTTAACCCAGTAGTAGAAGAAAACTATTATCTTGAGAAAATGGTCAGTGAACACGCGGCCCTGTTAAACTTTTGATCCCAAAATATGCACATCGCTTTCCTAACCCCTGAATATCCCGATCTTCCTGATTCAAATTCCGGCGGACTCGGCACCAGTATTCAAAATCTGGTGAGTGCTTTAAGTAGATTTGATGGGTTTAATGTTAGCATTATTGTTTATGATCAGAAAAAAGATGATTTCTTTCAGAAGGATAATTTGAATTTTCACCTTATCGCTAAACGCAATTATTCTCTTGGTGGCTGGTATCGCTATCGAAAACATCTGGAAAAAGTTATAAATGATCTTGCGGTAAAAGAAGATATAGATGTTATAGAAGCGGCAGACTGGACCGGGATCACAGCTTTTATGAAGTTGAATGTTCCTTTGGTGATCAGGCTGCATGGCAGTGACGCCTATTTTTGTGATTTAGAAGGCAGAAAGCAGAAATGGAAAAATCGATGGTTTGAGAAGAATGCCTTACAAAATGCTGATGAAATTATTTCAGTAAGTGAATTTACGGGAAGCAGAACGATGAAAGTTTTCGGTTTGAAAAAGAATTTTAAGGTCATAGCCAACGGATTGGACCTGGAAAACTTTAAACCTTCCGAAGCGAAACCGAAAACTAATCAGGTCCTTTATTTTGGAAGTCTTATCCGAAAAAAAGGATTTTTAGAACTTGCAGAAATTTTTAATCTGGTTTACCTGAAAAATCCTGAAGCAAAACTTGTCATCGCCGGTAGGGATGTTATTGATATTGAAAAAGGTGAGAGCACCTGGAAAACTTTTCAAACGATACTTATTCCAGAAGCCGTCAAAAATGTGAGATATTTGGGACAGGTAGATTATCAATCTGTAATTGGTTTACTGGAAGAATCAACGGTAGTCGTTTTACCTAGTTTTGCGGAAGCTTTTCCTATGACCTGGCTGGAGGCGATGGCCATGGAGAAAGCATTGGTGACCTCAAACATTGGCTGGGCTAAAGAAATTATGGTTCAGGAAAAGACAGGATATATGGAGCATCCAAATGATCATGATCGCGTTGCTGAAAAAATTTTAAAATTACTTCAGGATGATAAGCTTAGAAAAAGAATGGGAGCACAGGCGAGAAAGAAAGTTCAGCAGGAGTTTAATTCCGCGATCATTGCCTCCAAAAATTTAAAGTTTTACAAACTTGTTTTAGAAAGATTAACTGAGTGATTATTATATGTCATTATAAAGGAAAGAAGCTTGTCAGCATAACCAGAAATTCTGAGGAATTGACTGCTTTCTCTGGTGATCTTACCAAGGTTTTCTGGCGACTTTGTGAAGATTTTCCAGATGAACTTATCATCTGGAAGGAGAAATCGGTTGAGGTTAATATAGCTGATGTTTCTGCAATTTTCCCGCATTCATTGATTATGGTTTCTTATCCTGCCACGAATTTCTTTATTGGGGATGAATTAGGTTATGTGGATCAACTTCCTTTTGTAAATCCAGATCGCGAGGTAAGATATCCAACCTGGAGAATGAGTACAGATGTTGGAGGCGTCTACGGAAAAGTTGCCCTACAATTCAAACATGTATTTGAAGATATTCGCTGTTTTGGTTATTTACTGAATTCCATAGCGAAGACTGGTCAGCAGAATTCGCTTTTTTGTTATAGCGATCCGGCTTTCATACAAGGTCTTCAAAATGAAAACAGCCTTGAACCCAGGAATACTTCAGTACTTTTCAACTTTGTGGGTCAGCATTACAAAAAGGCTCGGCTCCTGATTTTGTTTTTCTGTTTTCTGAAATATGAAAAAAGATTTCCTTTATTTTCTTTTCTTAAAGCCCTTTTTAGACCGTCATTTTTTAGGCTAAGTATTGAGCTACCGGGACATCAATTTTCAGAACTTGTAAACATTTCGAATTCAGAAAAAATTGATGTGATCATTCCCACATTAGGCCGGCCAGAGTACCTGAAAAATGTCCTGATCGATCTTAAAAATCAGCAAAAAAAACCTGAGAAAGTGATCATTGTTGAGCAAAACCCAGCACCTAATTCCAATTCTGAATTGATGTATTTAACAAACGAAGAATGGCCATTCAGGATCATTCATCATTTCACACATCAAACTGGAGCCTGTAAAGCAAGAAATATTGCATTGAAAGAAGTTTCATCAGATTGTGTTTTTTTTGCTGATGATGATATTAGGTTTAAAGAAGATCTGCTAGCGGAGGCACTTTCAAAAATGCAAAAACTAAATATTGATGCATTAAATTTAAATACGCTACAGCCTGGAGAGAAAACTGAATTTTCGAAACTCAAGCAATGGGGAGCCTTTGCATCCGGTGCCAGTATTGTTGAAACCATATTTGCAAAAAAGGTTAATTTCTCGCTAGCTTTTGAACATGGTTTTGGAGAGGATTACGATTATGGAATGAAGTTAAGAAATCTAGGTTGCGATATAATTTACCATCCTGATTTGATACTTCAGCATCTTAAAGCCCCAACAGGGGGATTTAGAAATATCTCAAATGATGTTGAACCATCTAGAGAATTAAAGCCTAAACCCTCTCCAACTTTCATGCTTTTGGTGAAAAGACATTATAATACATGCATGATTAGAGGATATAAAGTTAATTTGTTTATGAAATTTTATAACAAACAAACTATTAAAAACCCATTTAAATATTTGCTTGTAATGAGAAATAGATGGGCCATAAGTGAGAATAAATGTGCCGATTTAGAACGTCAATTTGAGGGAAAAAGTAATTAATATGAACCCATTAACCCCAAGTTTTACGCTTATTATTTGCACTTACAAAAGAGCAAAATCTTTGCTAAGGCTACTAAAATCTGTAGAAAATCAAACGCTTTATCCAGACCGCATTTTGATCATCGACGGGTCGCCAGATATGGAGACCGGGGAAATGTTAAAAGAAAACCAGTTTAAAAATCTTGACTATTTTAAAGTTGATGAAAATGATAGAGGCCTGACCAGGCAGCGCAATTTTGGAATCGATCAACTTAAACCAGATTGTGATATTGTTTGCTTTCTGGATGATGATGTGATCCTCGAGAAGGAATATTTTAAACAACTTCTCAATAGTTATAAAAACAAACCTGAAGCTCTGGCGGTATCCGGGTATATAACGAATAACGCAGACTGGCAGAAAGTGAAAGATGCTAATGAAATAATTAAGGATTATTTTACCTACGACGGTTGGAGCAGAGTGGAAGGATCCAGGTTTGGATTGCGTCGAAAATTTGGACTTGCTCCAGATGAAGCACCTGGAATGATGCCCGATTTCTCCCATGGATATTCGACTGCATTTCTACCTCCCTCGAATAAGATCTACGAAGTGGAAATGATGATGGGAGGAATATCTTCTTACCGAACGGGTATTTTCAAAGAAATGTCATTCTCAGAATATTTTGAAGGTTACGGACTTTACGAGGATGCCGATTTTTCCCTTCGACTTGCCAAAAAGGGAAAGCTTTTTGTAAATACTGCGGCCAGGCTAGAGCATCATCATGATACCGCTGGTAGGCCAGATGTTTTTAAATACGGTAAAATGGTATTGCGTAATGGATATTATGTCTGGCGTGTTAAATATTCCAATCCCTCTTTAAAAGCTACACTAAAATGGCATGCCACCGCTTTGCTGCTTACTAGCATTAGGTTCTCCAATGTTCTTACCTCAAAAATTAAAAAAGAAGCTTTCTTTGAAGCTGCAGGTCGTTTAAGTGGATGGTTCAGTCTATTTATTAATGCCCCAAAACCTACAAGCTATCAATGAAAAAGCTTCTTCTGGCCTTTTTTTTTATTATCGTTTCCGGAATATTATTTCTGAATTATAACTATCCCTTCTTTACAAGCAAGATTGGGAGATGGTCTGTAGGATTTTCATTTGTAGAAGCGCCTCTGGAAAAACCGAATATCGATGAAAAACATTTGATCTCTTATGTGGAAGTGGATAAATCACTAAATTCTGAGGGGAANTATATTGCAGATCCGTTTTTCATTTTTGAGGAAGAAACATTTTACTTATTTACAGAATTAAAAGGTGAGGATAACGCAAATATTGCGCTTTTCACTTCTTCGAATGGACTGGATTATAAGTATGAAGGAGTGGTGCTCGATGAGGATTTCCATCTATCATATCCACAGGTTTTTAGTTATGAAAATGAAATTTATATGCTGCCTGAAACCAAGCAGAGCGGAAATGTGTTACTATATAAAGCCATCGATTTTCCGACGAAATGGGAAATAGTAGATACCCTAATTAGGAATCGAAAATTAAAAGATGCAACTATTCTTTTAGAGAAAAATCTAATGGTAGCGGTAGATGATCATATGAATCAGCTAATTTTTGAAAGTGATTCGTTACACGGAGAATGGAAAGAATCGAAAAGATTTGATGGTCGTATAGGAAATGAGACTCGCCCTGGAGGACGCTTTTTTAAGTTTCAAAATGACTGGTATTTACCAGTTCAGGATCGAACTTATGGTTATGGCTCTGGCATTTCCATCTATAAGTTGAAAGAGTCTGAGGAAAAAATATCTTTAGATATTTCAGAAAAAAGATTCTTACAGGAAGTACCGGAAGTTAAATGGTTCAATCGCGGGATGCATCATCTCGACATCCAGAAAGTAGGAGACCGATATTATACTGTTTATGATGGGGATCGGAATCTGAATGGAGAAAGATCCTTTCAGATCAAACGGACTTTGAAATATAATTTTTACGATCTTTTCAATTGAAGGTGATTTATGAAATTTGCGATCATTACCTATATTGAACATTCGGCATTTAAAGGAAATTTATTTTCCTACGAGCCTTACATCAGTGAAATGAATATCTGGCTGAAACATGTAGATGAAGTGAAGGTGTTAGCTCCTAAAATTGAGAGAAAGCCTTTACCAGGTGAGATCGCTTACAGTCAAGATTTAAATTTCGTTGAGGTTTCTCCGCTCAATTTTACGAAACTCAGGGATGCTTTAAGATCAGTTGTCAGATTACCGGGAATCGTATTCGAAANTTTTAGAATATTTCGGGAAGCAGATCATATTCATCTTCGATGTCCCGGCAACATCTCTTTGTTGGGCTGTATCGTTCAGATCTTCTTTCCAAAAAAGCAAAAAACCGTAAAGTATGCAGGAAACTGGGATCCGCATTCAGATCAACCGCTTAGTTATAGACTTCAGAAATGGATTCTCAATAATCGCTTTCTGAGCCGCAACATCAAAGTTCTGGTGTATGGAAAATGGAAAAATCATTCAGTTAATATTGTTCCTTTCTTTACAGCAAGCTTTTCCGAAGAAGACATTATACCGGTTAGTAAAGAATTTGATGGGACTTTAAAATTCATATTCGTTGGATCATTATCAGAGGGGAAAAGGCCTTTATTGGCAATCAAAATTGTAGAGAGATTAATCTTCGATGGGGTCAATGCAAGTCTAAAAATTTATGGTAATGGTGTGTTACTCGAGGAACTGAAAAATTACATTAAAAATTCAAAATTTTCAGAAGCTTTTAGTATCGAAGGTTTTATCAATAAGAATGTTTTAAAGCAAAGCTATAAAGAATCACATTTCCTTATTCTACCTTCCAGATCTGAAGGATGGCCAAAGGCAGTAGCTGAAGCTATGTTTTTTGGATGTATACCTATAGCTACCAATGTATCCTGTGTTTCCTGGATGATGGGAGAAGGGGAAAGAGGAGTTGTAATTCCTGCAGATCCTGATAAAGCGATAAATATCATTCTTGATAAACTGAAAAATAGAGATACATTGAAAGCAATGTCAGCAGGTGCCCAAAAATGGTCGCAGCAGTATACCTTGGAACGATTTGAAACCGAGATCAGGAAATTTTTATGAAAGCTATACAGGTGATCGATACGCTGGATGCGGGTGGTGCAGAAAAAATGGCTGTAAACTGCGCAAATGCTCTTGCTGGTAAAATTGAGGCTTCACATATTTGCTGTACACGCAGAGAAGGACTTCTTCGGAATACAATTGAAGCTGAGGTTGGATTCCTTTTCCTAAATAAAAGATCAAGTTTTGACTGCGGGGCGTTCAGAAAATTATTGATATATGTCAAAAAACATCAAATTGATATTGTTCACGCTCATAGTACTTCTATTTTTCTCTGCACTTTACTTAAAATCTATCTGGGTAGCAAAATCCGATTAATCTGGCATGACCACTACGGTAAAAGTGAGTTCCTTGAAGACAGGCCGACAATATTATTAAAGTTATTGTCTGTTCATATGGATGGAATAATTGCTGTAAATCAGAAACTGGCAAAATGGTCCAGAACTCACCTTAAGTGTTCCAACATCCAGATAATTCGAAATTTTATATTTCCAAAGACCAGCAGTCCTCAGAGTTTTAAATTACTCAAAGGTTCTCCAACCGACTTTAAATTTATTTGTGTGGCAAATCTTCGTCCACAGAAAGATCACATCTCTCTTCTTGAGGCATTTGAGAAACTGGACCCGGAGAATGTAAGTCTGCATCTTTTAGGTAAAAGCTTTCAGGACGATTACAGCGTACAGGTTCAAAAAAAAATCGAAAATTCCAAGCGCAAGGATGCTATATTTTACTACGGAAGTCAAGAAGATGTTAATGCTTATCTTAATGAGGCAGACGTAGCAATTCTCTCTTCCATTTCTGAAGGATTACCCCTGGCTTTACTTGAATATGGATTCGCCGGCTTGCCTGTTATATATACAAAGGTAGGGCAATGTCCTGAAGTAATGGAAAATTATGGACTGCAAGTGCCACCCTCCAGTGTTCCTGCTTTATCTTCAGCGATGAAGTCGATGTACCTCGAGCCAGAATTGAAGCAGAAAGGCTTATCTTTTCGTGATCGAATCGAATTGAATTATTCTGCAGCTACGAATGTCACTGAAATTATCGATTTTTACACAAAATCATAATATTGTAATTTTTTAAAATAGTAGAATTGGCGATCAAAAAAATTAATTATATGTCCTACTTGCAATTCGTGTTATTACACGTTTTGATTGGATTTGTAATTTACTTTCAGAGATCGTCTGCTTCCATACTTTTACTTGCCACCTGGGTGGGCTTGTTCTTTTGGATCATTTTAAAGAACAACCGGAATAATGAAGCCTTAATGGCAGCAGCTTATATCGCCGGAGCAGAGGTTTTTTACAGAATGAACGGTGCGATGATCTTCTATGAAACCGGTAAATATTCAGTCATACTTTTTCTTTTGATCGGGATGTTTTACAAGGGAACTTCTTCTAAAACTGTACCTTTCTGGATCTATTTGCTGGTGCTTTTTCCCGGAGTGGTAGTGGCTTCCTTTACTCTCGATTATGATGTGGTATTTCGAAAAGCAGTTGCTTTTAATTTAAGCGGGCCTGTTTGTTTAGGTGTTTCCGCGCTTTACTGCTACTACAAGAGAATCACATTCAATCACTTTAATTACGTGCTACTCATGCTGCTGTTACCATTGGTAGCAAACTTATCTTATCTGTTTTTCTATACTCCGAGTATCGGTGAGGCGTTGATGTCTGGGACCAATTCTAATTATGCCACTTCTGGCGGGTATGGTCCCAATCAGATTTCAGCAGTGATGGGATTGGGCGCGTTCCTGGTTTGTACCAGATTATTCGTATTTCAGGACAGGGTCATGAATTTGATAGATATTATTCTGCTGGCTTTATTCAGCTACAGAGCTATCATAACATTTTCGAGAGGAGGAGTTCTAACCGCAATTATTTGTATTGCTACCTTTATTTTTATTTTCTATCAGAAACAAAACAATATTCAGAAAAGCTCACTTGCTAAAAAATTTATGTTCTTACTATTGTCGGTCGTAGTTATTTGGAGTTTTACTGCGATCAAAACAGAAGGTTTAATTACCTATCGCTATACGAACAGAAACGCAGCGGGTGAGCTGAAATCTGATATTACTACCGGTCGAGCTGAATTAATTGAGACTGAACTGCTTGCATTTTATGATAGTCCGGTAATTGGAGTTGGAGTAGGGAAGGCTAAAAAATTCCGTAGTGAAGAGGCTGGGACTGAGACGGCATCGCATAATGAAATTAGTCGATTGCTTTCAGAACATGGTATGCTTGGTCTGGTAGCTTTGTTAATACTTATTAGCGTTCCCATTGTATTCTGGACGAAGTTTAAAAATAATTATTACTTCCTGGCATTTATGGCTTTCTGGTTTTTAACCATTAATCACTCCGCAATGCGTATTGCGCTGCCNGGCTTTATTTACGGACTCGCTTTATTATATATAGTAGATGAAAAAAAGGATCCTGTACATAGGAAACGACTTACGAATTAATAGTTTTACCGTCACCTATATCTCTTTTTTCAGTAAAATGTTAAGGAAAGAAGGTTACGAGGTTAAAACTGCATCTACACGATCCAATAAGGCTTTGCGCCTTACCGAAATGCTTGGGCTAATTGCACGCTACAAGAATTCTACAGATATTGTACTTATCGATACTTATGGTGCCCTGAACTTTTATTATGCTTATCTGGTTGGGAAAGCCTGTCAGCTTNTGGATCTTGANTATATCCCNATATTACATGGTGGAAATNTNCCNGAANGACTGGAAAAATCNAAATCATTTAGTGAAAGTCTCTTCGGAAATTCNAAGATCAATATCGCGCCCTCCCTGTTTTTAAAAGACGCCTTCGAAGTTCATGGCTTTCAGAACACCCAAGTCATTCCGAATGCTATCAAAACCTCTAACTACCCCTTTAAAGAACGTAAAAACTTTCAGCCCAAATTACTATGGGTAAGACGATTTCAGGAGCGTTACAACCCGGTGATGGCGATCGAAGTATTAAAGATTCTTTCTGAAAAATATCCACAGGCAAGTCTTTGTATGGTAGGCCCGGAAAAAGATGGCACTATGAAAACCTGTAAAAAACTTGCAAAGCACTATGATCTTGATGTAAGATTTACTGGAAAATTAAAGAAAAAATACTGGTCTTCTCTCTCTCAACATTACGACTTTTTTATAAATACAACCACAGTAGATAATACTCCCATAAGTGTTATTGAAGCGATGAGCCTTGGCCTGGTGGTAGTTAGTACCAACGTAGGCGGGATGCCCCAGTTAATAGATCATAAAACAGATGGGATCCTGGTTGAAGACAGATCTGCTCATCAAATGGCCATGTCTATTCAGAATATCGTGGAAAATCCGGACTCAGGGATATTGCTTTGTAAGAATGCCAAAGATAAGGTTGATCAATTTGACTGGAGCTGCGTAAGAGATGACTGGAATCAAGTTCTGGCCTGATGCATAAAATTCTCTATATAGGAAACAAACTGGAAAAATGGGATAGAACACCTACTGCTGTTGATACTATTCCGGAACTACTTAGAAATGAAGGTATCTTCATAAAAGCGATCTCTTCCCATCAAAACAAAATTTTGAGGCTGCTCGAAATGTGCCTGTATTGCCTGTTCGGTAATTATCAGAAAGTTGTGATTGATACCTACAGTACTCAGAATTTTATTTTTGCACAACTTTGCGCGAGTATTGCCAGATGGAGGAAGAAAAAATACTATTTGATCTTGCATGGTGGTGATTTGCCGAATAAGCTAAAATCTTCTGGTAATTATGTGACCAATCTATTCCGTGATGCTTCAGCACTGGCAGCACCTTCTTTGTACCTTTATGACCGGTTCAAGGAGTTCGGCTATAGTAATCTCGTCTGTATTCCCAACGCTGTAGCCCTGCATCTTTATACATTTCAGAAGAGACAAATTACCCAGCCAAAACTTTTATGGATTCGTTCTTTTCAGCAACTATATCATCCCAGACTAGCCATTGAAGTACTGGAAAATTTATCAGTTCTCTACCCTGAAAGCGAACTCTGCATGGTGGGACCCGACAAGGATGGTAGCCTCGAAGAACTTAAGAAGTATGTGAAAGAAAATGACCTTAGAGTTAGCTTTCCCGGGAAGCTTTCTAAACCTGATTTTATTTCGCTATCTGAGGATTACTGCATTTTTCTGAATACCTCGAATGTGGACAATACTCCTGTTAGTGTCATGGAAGCGATGGCCCTGGGACTGCCTGTGGTTTCAACCAATGTTGGTGGCATGCCATATCTATTACAAAATGAACAAACAGGTCTGTTGGTACCTCCAGATGATCCTAAGGCTATGACTACTGCTTGTATTAAATTGATATCTGAGCCTGAATTTAGCGCTCAACTTGCTAAAAATGCCAGAATCGAAGTAGAGAATTTCGATTGGGAACGAGTTAAACACCAATGGCTGGATTTGCTAAGCTAAAAGTTCTATATTTATCGGCACATTACCAGCCCTGCCGCAATGTCGAAAAAGCCTATTTTTCATTTTGAAATTTCTGAGCGAAAGTTTTTATTGAAACTTTTCGATATTCTCTTTGCCTTACTTTCTCTAACTATTGTCGGCATAATTTTTCAGTTTGACTACTTCAGAATTAATTCTGATACCTGGACATGGACGCTGGTATTTGTAGTTTATCTCAGTTTCTTCGGAAATGTATTTGAACTATATGACCTTCAGAAGGCAGATCGGTTTGACAGCGTATTAAAAAACGTACTGCTTACCACTAGTCTTACCGTACTGTTTTATATGCTTACGCCTTTGCTTACTCCAAGTTTGCCAGAAAACAGACTACAGATCATCTTTTTCTTTCTTTCAGTGGCCATTTCACTACTTATTTGGAGATCTCTTTATATCAGTCTGATTTCAAGTCCTAGATTTTATAAACGGGTTCTCGTAGTAGGCGACTCTTTTGATATCAAGTTAATAGCTGAATCCCTGCAAAAAGCTGATCCTAATTACTTTGTAGTAGGTTATATCAATACCGACGAAACTTTGAAAACTGATATCGCCAGAGAAGATCTTTTAAGGTTTGAAGTAGAGGAACTCGTGCAGACCGTCAAGGATGAGCATATTAGTGAGATTGTTGTTACCAGTGCATTTCAACGAGGATTGATGTTGCCGCTTTACAATCAGCTAAGCAAACTTCAGAAGCAGGGGTTTTCGATTCGTGATTATTCGCAGGTCTATGAGGAGATTACCCAAAGAATNCCGGTGCAAAATGTNGANAAAGANTTTTACCGNTATTTTCCNTTCAGNAGAAATCANCAGAATAAATTTTATCTGNTGGCCTTTCGGAGTTTTGATATCCTAGTTTCAATAGTCGGAATTCTAGTTGGAGTAATACTAAGTCCTTTTATTATCACCGGAAACCTGATCGCNAATCGNGGAAAGACCTTTTACTTTCAGGANNGGGTTGGNAANAATGGNGAGGTTTTCAAAATTGTAAAANTNAGAACCATGAATAAGGATGCGGAGATNTCAGGACCNCAATTTGCTCAGAAAAAAGACCTCAGAGTTACTAAATTTGGCCGATTCCTNCGTAGATCTAGACTCGATGAAATTCCGCAGTTTTNCAACGTGTTACTTGGAGATATGAGTTTGATNGGGCCAAGACCTGAGCGTCCTGTCTTCGTGGATGAACTTTCAGAACTTATTCCGTTTTATGATACCCGACATATCATTAAACCAGGCTTAACCGGATGGGCGCAGGTGATGGCTAACTATGGAGATTGCTATGACGATAGTCTTGAAAAACTTCAGTATGACCTTTATTATATCAAACATCGCGGAATCTTTCTCGACCTAAGTATACTTTTAAAAACCTTTAGTACCGTTCTATTTTTTAGAGGACAGTAAAAGCTAGAGGTTGTCTGTTTTACGTTTTGGTTGTTGTATGGTTCTTAGATTTAGGTAGTCTGCTTTCAGTCTTCAGTTGAAGTGAAAATGGAAAGAAGCTGGAATCTCAGCTCTTACGCAGGTCTTTTTCTATTATATTTTACTACGGAAAATAAGAAGATGAATAAAGCTAAAAACTGAGCGATTCTTGCCAGGTAATCTCCGTATTGCGAATAAAAAGTTAGCTCATTCTGGATTCCGACTCGCCCTGAAATGCTGCCACGCTCCTCATATGCTAAAGTTTTTAATATATCACCGCGGGAATTTATGATCGCTGAAATTCCGGTATTGGCACTTCTCGCTACGTATCTTCTATTTTCTATAGCTCGCAACCTCGCATAGCTTAAATGCTGCTGATGTCCTTGTGTGTCACCCCACCACGCATCATTGGTAATAATGCTTAGAAAATTCGCGCCATTTTCCACATATCCGGTTACATACTCTCCGTAAACCGATTCGTAGCAGATAATTGGTGCAGTTCCCAGCGAGTCCTCGAAATAAAGCACTTCCCGCTCTTCCTGAGTGGTTTTCATCGCAACCGTGCCTCCAAGATCGATCATTACATCTCCAAGTAGTGGTTTCAAAATATCCTGGTATGGGAAATTCTCCACNCCTACGACCAGTTTTGATTTATGGTATAATTGCAGACTATCGGAATGATCACTGATCATAAATGCCGAATTGTAATCGTCATACCAGTGGTTAGGACCGATTCTATTCGATTGTCTGCGGACTTTGCCTGGATCATTGAACCTTTCGTATAAGGTAATTCCTCCCAGAAAGGATAATTCATCATCTAGTCGGCTTATTTGCTCACCGTAAAATATTCCTTCAGAATTGTTGAGGTTCTTCAGTTGTGTACCATCAGCAAAAACCGTTTCCGGAGCAATGATCAAATCAGTTTTTGGGGTCACAGCTTTTGCCGATAGTTCAAGCAAGAGCTCCCCGATCTTTCGATCTGTAGTATTATATTTTTCAGTATAAGGATTGATATTTGGCTGCAGGATAACCACATCTATAAACTCCTCAGGTTCTTCATGATTCCAGTATAAAAGGCCGGAAATTAACATTGGAATACCAATTAGCAACAAGACCTTAACCGCGGCCCTTGCTATGATCGCTTTCTCTCTATATTCCCGGTATGATAAAATGGACTTAAAGATCGCGATGTTCAGGATCCATACCCATAGTGTTCCTCCAAAGGTTCCTGTAAATTCGTACCATTGAATCCATGCTGGAANTTCTGAAAATACGTTCCCNAGATTCAGCCANGGCCANGAAAAGTCCCAGTTCAAATGTATTTTTTCAAAAACCATCCAGATGCTGATAAGGAATGCTGAAGCAGCTTTAAACCCAGTTCTCTTAGCTACAATATGNTATAAGAGAAAGACTNTAGACATNAANAGCGAATTNGCCANTATNGCGAAAACTCCNCCNAANGGAGTGGAGTTGTAAATCCACCAGGTAGTAATCACATTCCAGACAAAGAAAGTAAGATAGGAAANAGCAAAAACTTTCAGTTTGACCTTGCTTTCAGAATANTTACGAATTTTAAATTCAGCATAAAGTAGNGGNACAAAACCTAGAAATATGAAAATTGGAAATCCNTAAGTNGGCCANGAAATNGNCAGAATGATCCCGCTAAGAAGNGCTANAAGAAAGTTTTTCATAGATGCTGAAGTCTGCTCAAAAATAATAAACTTATANAGGAANCATTAAATTTAGCNGACTNGCTTTTCATATAACAGTATTTTTAGAGGCTTTTAAATTCAAAATGTTAGTTTAGTGGATTCTATTTAAAACAGTCAAATGGGCTTAAAAAAACACGTTCCGAATCTAATTACTTCTTTAAACCTGCTATCNGGTAGTATCGCAGTTATTTTTGCTGTACAGGGAAACNTGGTNCTGGCTGCTATATTTGTAGCTGCAGGGATATTTTTCGACTTCTTTGACGGTCTCGCCGCGCGTGCACTTGATGTAAAAAGTGAAGTAGGACTACAAATGGATTCGCTGGCAGATGTTGTTACCAGTGGAGTAGTGCCAGGAATCGTAATGTACCAGTTGATCGTAAAAGCTTTACCATCCAGCGGTAGCTTATCAACCGATTGGAATTCCTCAGAATTTGACTTGAACCTGCAACCCTNCGCGCTTATAGGCTTATTAATTATTGTAGCTTCAGCATATCGTTTGGCAAAATTCAATGTAGATGATCGCCAAACCGACTCTTTTATTGGTCTTCCAACTCCGGCGAATGCTTTACTGATACTTAGTTTACCACTAATTCTTACCTATGAATCCGTTCCATTGATCAATCAATTGATCCTGAATGAGTGGTTCCTGGTTGGATTAACGATCTTGAGCTGTATTCTTCTAAATGCTGAACTACCATTATTCGCTCTGAAATTTTCAAATTGGGGATTTAAAGAGAATAAGTTGCGTTACTTCTTTATCATAAGTTGCCTCTTACTCATAGTTTTACTGAAGTTTATCGCAATACCAGCAATCATCCTGCTATATGTACTACTTTCAGCAATATCTAATAGGAAAGCAATAGCTTAATTCGGAAGTTTTCTTATAAGACCCATTTCCATATTTAAGGCTGCTCCACTTATTATATCCATATTTGCGAAGGGCCAACTTTCCAGATTTCTTCGTTTGGTAGTGGCCTCAAAGAATGTGTCTTTATATGCTGTGTTTAAGTAATTGGGTTCAAAATAAGATTGGTAGTTTTCCAACGCTTGATCCTGTTGGTAAACTTCAAACCAATTAATGGATTGCAATAATCTGTATCTGCCTTTCTTTTTCTTTTTCATCATCCTTGAAACGAGATATTGATCAATTTTCGACCTTAGTCCCCATATTGGAATCTTAATAAGGTTTGAAGAATATTGTGGCACAAATGGAATTTGGCTAGTTGGTATTTTTGCTAAGTTTCTTAGCTCAGGAATGGTTTTAAATAAACCATCAATAAACCGGTTGAACAATCTTCCATTTGGGTGTATATTACTAGTACGCTTTAGTAGTTGCATAGACATGGCCGGACTACAAGCGTAGAACTGATCATTACAGATATTGACTTGTCGGGAAAGTTCTTTTCTTGTGTAGGTATACCAGGAAAATAATTCATCGAATAACTCAGTATAAGGTAAATTGTGATTTTCGATTCGAGAAAAAATCTCTTCAGTATCGTTAATAGTCTCACCTATAATTTGTTCTTTGCTTTCTGTCATATTCAGTTTGAAAAACCAATTATCGTCGAACCAGGAGAGGATAATTTTTTGCTGTTGTTCTTTCCATTTTGACCATGCTTCTTCGCTGTTCTCTTGAAAAGATAAGGTACGTTTGGTAATATAATTCGATATGAAATTTTTACGTCTATAATCCTGACTGCTGAATTTTTTGATGTTTCTTGCTGGTAATGCTTCGCACAATTCTCCTAATAGTATTGGCTTTTTGCGATTCTTGTTGTGGTAGAGATTCAAAAATTCAATCCATGAGTTTAATTTAACAGCCTCGGTTTTCAAAGTGAATTTTTGTAAAACTCTTTTTTTTGGAAAGTATGATTTCAAGTCGAAATAGCTGAAACTTTCCGCTCCTTTTATAATCGCTAATCGATTTGCTATCTTGGATTCATAGTTTAATGAATTGCCAAATGTATGTGTATTTAATTTTTTGGAACTGTCAATTGCACCTAATGTCACTCTGCTATCTATTCCGCCACTCAATGCTATGTTAATCTCGTCATGTTCCAATGTAGCTAGGTTAACTTCGTTTTTATAAGCTTGCCAGAACTCGTTAAAATCTATAGGACCTGAATTAACATCATTAATATCCTGAAAAAGTGAATTGTCATATTTTTTTATAATAGTGTGAGTTTTATGATCAATACTGATTCTTTCGCCTGGAAGTAAACATTTACAATTCTGTAATATAGTTCTTGAGCCAATATTCATAAAATTAGGACCTACAGCCCTTTGAAAAATACCAGTATCGTCAAATTTGGCTTGGGAGTATCTTCCTATCAATATGATACTGTTAGAAATAAAAATTCTATCATCCTCTAACAGATAATAGAGTGGATAAATATTGATATGATCTGTGGCTAGAATGATTTCATTCTTATTCTTTTGTACAATGCAGCTAGAAAAAGTTCCTGTTATATTAGGTTTAACAGGCCAGTTGTCCGAAATTCCTTTAGCAGCCCATAAATGTTGTTTCAGTTTAGATTCAAAATTGGTGTCTCTTACATAACCGTCGGTTATTATAGTTGTATCTTCATTCTCGTCAATTGTTGATAAATCGTTACATAACAGCGAAAAGTTACCAATGCTGATTTTTTCGATTTTATCAAAATCCCTGGCTATGCTTGTATCTAAATCGGAATTTGATAAGATGAATTTCATTCAGAACTTGATTTTTAATTAAAGATCTTTTTCTTTCTAAGTTCGAAGTTCTGTCCAAGGTAAACTTTACGTACCATTTCATCTTCGGCGAGTTCTTCCGGAATTCCATGTTTTAAGATGCTTCCTTCGAACATAAGGTAAGTTCTGTCTGTAATTGCCAGGGTTTCCTGCACGTTGTGATCGGTAATGAGAATACCGATATTCTTGTCNTTTAACTGAGCAACAATTCTCTGGATGTCCTCTACCGCCACTGGATCTACCCCGGCAAATGGTTCATCTAGGAGAATGAAATTTGGATCTGTAGCCAAAGCTCTGGCGATTTCCGTTCTTCGGCGCTCACCACCACTCAAAAGGTCCCCACGGCTTTTNCGTATNTGACCAAGNCCAAATTCTTCGATNAGCGATTCCATCTTCATTANTCGCTCTTTCTTGGATAGTTTCGTTAGTTCCAGAACGCTGAGAATATTGTCCTCGATACTCAGCTTCCTGAAAACAGAAGCTTCCTGGGCAAGGTATCCAATTCCATGCTGTGCCCGTTTGTACATGGGGAATTTGGTNATGTTCTGCTTATCCAGAATAATGTTCCCGCTATTAGGTTTAATCAAACCTACGATCATATAAAAGGAAGTGGTTTTACCCGCACCATTCGGTCCAAGTAATCCCACGATCTCTCCCTGATTAACTTCTACAGAAATTCCTTTTACAACATTTCTTCCTTTATAGGTCTTGATCAGATTTTCAGCGCGTAGTTTCATATTCTCAATTTATTCTGAATAAGCAGAAATTGTTCCGTTTTATTCCTGGGCTTCCAAAGCTTCCCAATATTCGTAAGCACGTCTAAGGTGAGGGATNACAATAGTTCCNCCNATNAGAGTACCAATACTCAGGGTTTCCATTACTTCCTCTTTGGTAATTCCTTCATTATAACTCGCTTCCAGGTGATATCTAACACAGTCATCACAACGTAAAACCGTAGAAGCAACCAGTCCAAGTAATTCTTTGGTTTTTTTATCCAGGGCACCTTCAGTAAANGCATTGGTGTCCAGATTAAAGATTCTTTTAATGATCTTATTATTGTCACCAAGAATCTTATCGTTCATCTTGGCACGGTNCGAATTAAATTCGTCCACTTGATTTGTCATAGCTTAATTGTTGATTTTTTCTTTTTCTTTTTCTTCTTTTTTATACATGAACTTCGAAATGATAATACTCACTTCATAAAGTATCAATACCGGGATNGCGACGATGATCTGGCTCACGATATCTGGCGGGGTAATNACCGCAGAAAGAACCAGTACGATCACCAGTGCATATTTTCTGTATTTTTTNAGGAACTCTGGNGTTACTACTCCTACTTTAGTAAGGAAATAGATCACGATGGGAAGTTCAAAAATGAGTCCGCTGGCCANAACAGATGCTCTTACCAGGCTTATATAACTACTAAGATCAAAATCGTTAAAAACGGTATNACTTACCTGGTACTTTCCGAGGAAATTGATGGATAGTGGAGTAACCACATAATATCCGAATAAAACTCCTAAAAAGAATAAAACCGAAGTAACGAAAATAAACCCTTTAGCATGATTTCTTTCATTGTCATGCATTGCCGGGGCGACAAATTTCCAGAACTCGTAGATCACATATGGAAANGCAATGATAAATCCAGCTGTGATAGACGTCCAGACGTGGGCNGAGAACTGTCCTCCCATGGTTCTACTCTGGATTCGGAAATTCATTTCCTGGTCGCAAAAGCCACCATCTATTCCGAAGAGGCCAGATAGATCACATAATACTCGGTATGAGAAAAAATCAGGATTTGCAGGTCCAAAGAGCAGCACATCAAAAATAAACTCTTTCAAAACAAATGCTACACCTCCTGCGATCACTACGGCAAGTACCGCGCGAATCAAATGCCACCTCAATTCCTCAAGATGATCTAAAAAAGACATTTCATGTCCAGGTTCTTCCTGGGGGGCGATTCTTTCCATTATAAAATTCCTTCTCTTATTAAATTGTGCAGATGAACTACACCTGTATATTTTCCATTCTCAACAGCCAGTAGCTGAGAGATCTGATTCTTCTCAAGGATTTCCATAGCTACAACCGCAAGGGTATCCTGTTCGATCGTTTTTGGATCGGCACTCATAATATCCCGTGCCTTGAGTCCCTTTATTTCTCCGTGATCTTTCAGCATTCTACGAATATCACCATCTGTGATAATCCCGATGATACGGTCGTTTTCCAGCACTGCGGTCACACCGAGCATTTTTTCTGAAATTTCAATGATCACATTAGCGACATCGGTTTCCGCAGATACCATGGGCACCATATTTTGAGATACGATATCGCTAACTCTTAAATATAATTTCTTACCTAAAGAGCCTCCCGGATGATATTTTGCGAAATCCCTGCTGCTAAAGCCTTTCAAGTTTAGTAAACATACCGCAATAGCATCACCAATAACCATTTGTGCAGTTGTACTAGTAGTAGGAGCCAGATTATTAGGACAGGCTTCCATCTCAACATAACTGTTTAGAACATAGTCCGCCTGTTTCCCAAGAAATGATTCCTTATTCCCGGTGAGTCCAATAAGTACATTATGAAAATTCTTGATGAGTGGCACTAAAACCTTTATTTCAGGGCTATCTCCACTTTTAGAAATACAGATCACCACATCGTTATCCTGAACGATTCCAAGATCTCCATGTATCGCATCTGCCGCATGCATGAAAATGGATGGAGTGCCAGTGGAGTTGAGGGTNGCNACGATCTTATTGGCGATAATGGCACTTTTGCCAATACCAGTAACCACGACACGACCTTCAGACCTATAGATAACTTCTACCGCCTTAATGAATTCTTCGTCAATGTAATTTTCGAGATTCGCAATTGCTTTGGCTTCGTTGGAAATGGTTTCTTTCGCTGAAGAAATGATTTGCTCGCTAAGTTTCAAATTAGATTAAATTAAGAATTGCAGGTACTAAAGAAAACCGTATATTTAGTTATACAAATGTATGTAAAATTGTAACACAATTGAATGGGTTTGACCGAAATTGATTTACACAAAGAACTGAAGAAGTACTTTGGTTTTAGTCAGTTTAAGGGGCTTCANNAAGATGTAATCACCAGTATCGTAAATGGCCATGACACATTCGTTGTTATGCCAACGGGTGGAGGTAAATCATTATGTTATCAGCTCCCTGCACTAATACAGGATGGAACAGCGATTGTTGTTTCCCCACTTATAGCTTTAATGAAGAACCAGGTAGATGCTATTCGTAGTATCTCTTCNGAATATGGTATCGCTCATGTTCTGAATTCCTCTTTAAATAAGACAGAAGTAAACCAGGTGAAAACAGATATCGATAATGGTGTCTGTAAACTGCTTTATGTGGCTCCGGAATCGCTGACCAAGGAAGATTATGTGGACTTTCTGAAGCATCAGAAGATCTCGTTCCTCGCCGTAGATGAAGCGCACTGTATAAGTGAATGGGGACACGACTTCAGGCCAGAATATCGGAATTTAAGACATATACTTCAGCGTATAGGAGATAATATACCGGTAATTGGCCTTACCGCTACGGCTACTCCCAAGGTTCAGGAAGATATTCTGAAAAATCTGGGAATCACCGATGCTAATACTTTTAAGGCAAGTTTTAACCGACCTAACCTGTACTACGAGGTACGTCCTAAAACCAAGAATGTTGATGCCGATATTATTCGTTTCGTAAAAAAGAACGATGGTAAATCGGGTATCATCTATTGCTTAAGCAGAAAGAAAGTGGAAGAGCTTGCTCAAACTCTTCAGGTAAATGGTATTAAAGCCGTTCCTTACCATGCCGGTCTCGACGCAAAAACACGTTCCAGACACCAGGATATGTTNCTNATGGAAGATATCGATGTCGTGGTGGCGACCATCGCCTTTGGGATGGGGATCGACAAGCCAGACGTTCGTTTTGTGATCCATCATGACATTCCAAAAAGTATAGAAAGTTATTACCAGGAAACTGGTCGTGCCGGTAGAGATGGTGGTGAAGGACATTGTCTTGCATTCTACAGTTATAAGGACATTGAAAAACTTGAGAAGTTTATGAGCGGTAAACCTGTCGCAGAACAGGAAATTGGTCATGCGCTATTACAGGAAGTGGTTGCTTTCGCTGAAACTTCTATCTCAAGAAGAAAATTCATACTGCATTATTTTGGTGAGGAATTCGATTCTGAAACCGGGGAAGGAGCAGATATGGATGATAATGTTCGGAATCCTAAGAATCAGCATGAAGCCAAGGATGATCTTGAACTATTGCTGAAAACTGTAAAAGAAACAAATCAATTATATAAGTCTAAGGAAGTGGTGCGAACGCTTATTGGAAAAAGTAATGCGGTCATTCTTTCTCATAAGACCGATGAGCATCGTCTCTTCGGAAAAGGTAGCCACCAACATGCCGGTTACTGGATGGCACTTACCCGCCAGGCTTTAATTGCAGGATTCCTGAAAAAGGATATTGAAACTTACGGAGTGGTAAAACTTACCAAGCGTGGGGAAGAGTATCTGAAGAATCCGGTGTCGTTTATGATGACCGAGGATCATGTTTTTAATGATATTACTGAAGAGGTCGTTGTACCTCAAAAGTCGGTGAATACAGTTGATGATCAGCTGGTAAAAATGCTAAAGGAGCTTCGGAAGAAAGTTGCCAAAAAGAAAGACCTGCCTCCATTTGTGATCTTTCAGGATCCATCTTTAGAAGATATGGCTCTTAAATACCCGGTAAGTATAGAGGAATTGGGAAACATTCACGGAGTAGGAGAAGGAAAGGCAAAAAAATATGGAGCCGATTTTGTAGATCTTATCTCTAGATATGTTGAGGATAATGATATTGTAAGGCCTGATGATTTTGTAGTGAAATCTACCGGAGCCAATAGTGCTTTGAAACTATTTATCATTCAGAGTGTAGACAGAAAATTACCATTATCAGATATTGCTTCTGCCAAAGGCATGCAAATGCCAGAGTTTATTAAAGAAATGGAAGCGATTGTCTACAGCGGAACTAAACTGAATATTGACTATTATCTAGATGATATTCTTGATGAAGATCAACAGGAAGAGATNCATGAATATTTTCTGGAAGCTGAAACCGATAAGATCGATGAAGCGATGGAAGAATTTGATGGTGATTATGATGATGAAGAATTACGATTATACCGAATCAAGTTTATAAGTCAGGTAGCGAACTAAAACAAAAACCCGGAATCTCTTCCGGGTTTTTTTATTACTATAAATCTAAATTTCANATTTCATCTAGAGCGAATACGCTACACTCAGGATCCATTGTGATGGTCTTGAATCTATAGTGAAACCACTATCGGCAGCAAGATTTCCACCCAACGCCTGGTTATCCTGAAATGCTCCTTCATATCGAATATCGAAACCAAGCCTGCCTANATCCAGACCTGCTCCTAATTGATANCCAACNCTNATCTCATTTTCNACATCACCAATACTCAAATTNGTATTTTCCAGTTCATTTTTCANAATATATTGAAATGCGGGACCTGCTTTGATATTTAGAGGTCCTAGNACATTAATTCCTAAAAGTACAGGAGCATCTANCTTCTGAAGCTTATAATCAAATTGTGAATACTCGGTGTTCATTTCTGTATAAACCAATTCCGGGCGAAGAAAGATTCCCAGTATTTCGAACTGTCCAAAAAATCCTGCATGAAAGCCGGTCTTGTTTTCTCCATCTTCAAATGAATCGCTGAAATCATCGGTTAGACGGCTAATAGATTCGTATTCTCCGGTTGCACCGTAATTTAATCCACCTTTGATCCCAAAACTNGCATCCTGTGCAGAAACATTCAGCGCACCAATCATTAGTGCAAACATCATTAACTTTTTCATAGGTCTAATTTTATCTTATTTCAGGCTATTATAACGCCNTGGGTTTNNTGTTTATTTCAGTAAAAGTAGAAAAGCCTTCCGAAGATAAACTTCAGAAGGCTTTAATATGCTGACTTCTANGTTATAGAAGTNTTATTTTCTTTTNATAGCTTTTTCCGCAGCCTTTACAATAGCAGCTGCGTTCAAACCATATTTTTCCATCAGCTGAGCAGGAGTTCCGCTTTCCCCGAAGCAATCTTCAGTCGCCACGAATTCCTGAGGTGTAGGATGGTGAGAAGCCAGAGTTCTGGCAACACTTTCACCAAGGCCGCCAAGGAAGTTGTGCTCTTCAGCAGTAACCACACATCCGGTTTTCTTAGCTGAAGCGATCACAGCTTCTTCATCAAGTGGTTTGATCGTATGAATATTGATGACCTCTGCACTAATACCTTTTTCATTCAGCTCCACAGCCGCCTGAATGGCTTCCCAAACTAAATGACCAGTTGCAATGATACTAACATCGGTACCTTCATATAGATGCACCGCTTTCCCGATCTGGAAATCCTGATCATCTTCAGTAAAATTAGCAACCTTTGGTCGGCCAAATCTCAGGTAAACAGGACCATCGTAATCTGCAATCGCCTTGGTAGCAGCTTTGGTCTGGTTATAATCACAGGTGTTGATCACCGTCATTCCAGGTAGCATTTTCATCAAGCCAATATCTTCAAGGATCTGGTGAGTTGCACCATCTTCTCCTAAAGTAACTCCGGCGTGACTCGCACAGATCTTCACATTCTTTCCAGAATAGGCAACACTTTGTCGAATCTGGTCGTAAACTCTACCGGTAGAGAAGTTGGCGAAAGTTCCTGTAAACGGAATTTTCCCACCAATGGTCATCCCTGCTGCCATCCCGATCATATTCGCTTCAGCAATACCAACCTGGAAAAATCTTTCAGGATGATTAGCTTTGAAGTCGTCCATTTTCAGAGATCCGGTAAGATCGGCGCATAGCGCAACCACATTTTCATTAGATTGCCCTAGTTCTGTCAAGCCATCTCCAAAACCAGATCTGGTATCCTTACTTCCTTTATTTATATATTCTTTCATGATATTCTTAATTTTGATTTTAATGAATTCGGCTTAGTAATCACCAAGGGTTTCAGGGTTCTGAGAAAGTCCTTTTTCCAACTGCTCGTCGTTTGGAGCTTTCCCATGCCATGCGTGCGTATGCATCATGAAATCGACACCATTACCCATTACCGTGTTCATTAAAATACAGACTGGCCTACCCTTTCCAGTTCTGGTTTTAGCTTCTTTAAGTCCGTCGATCACCTGTTGAAGATTGTTTCCATCTTCAATTTCCATCACGTCCCAGCCAAATGCTTCAAATTTAGCTCTAAGATTTCCTAGCGGAAGTACCTTCTCTGTACTACCATCGATTTGCTGACCGTTGAGGTCTACTGTAGAAATAAGGTTGTCCACTTTATTTCCTGCAGCGTACATGATCGCTTCCCAGTTCTGACCTTCCTGCAACTCNCCATCNCCNTGAAGNGTGTAAACTATATGATCATCATTNTTAAGTTTCTTGGCCTGNGCNGCACCNANAGCAACGCTCATTCCCTGTCCCAGAGATCCTGAAGCGATTCTCACTCCAGGCAATCCCTCATGAGTTGTTGGATGTCCCTGTAATCTTGAATCAATTAATCTAAAAGTACTGAGTTCTTCTACCGGGAAATAACCACTTCTGGCTAGAACGCTGTAAAAAACCGGGGAGATATGACCATTGGAAAGAAAGAACAGGTCTTCTCCTTTACCATCCATGTTGAAGCTGGTGTTGTGATCCATAACTTCCTGGTAAAGAGCTGTGAAAAATTCAGCGCAGCCTAAAGAACCTCCAGGATGACCAGAGTTTACTTTATGCACCTGTCGCAGAATATCGCGGCGAACCTGAGTGACAAAATCTTGTAATTCGTTGATGTTTGGCATTTTATAATGTGTTGTTTCGTTGCCGCAAAAATAAGCGATTTAAAGCCTTTGACAAAGCAACCATACCCCAGTTATTAACTTTTTCAGCAAAATACTAACAGGCTCTGTGTACTCTGACTTCCATTTGAGTTTTGAATGAGTATCTTTGCAGCGATTAAATAGAACTATGAAATTTGAACTTTTATCTACCGATGCCGGTAGTAAAGCACGTGCCGGAAGTATTACCACAGATCATGGCAAGATCGAAACACCTATTTTTATGCCGGTTGGAACGGTAGCTACCGTTAAAGGCGTACATCAACGTGAACTAAAGGAAGATATTAATCCAGATATTATACTGGGCAACACCTACCACTTATACCTTAGACCACAAACTGAGATTCTCAGGAAAGCCGGTGGACTTCATAAATTCATGAATTGGGATCGAAATATCCTTACAGATAGTGGAGGTTACCAGGTTTATTCTCTTTCAGCAAGAAGAAAGATCAAAGAGGAAGGAGTGAAGTTCAAATCTCATATAGATGGTTCATACCATACGTTTACTCCTGAAAATGTAATGGAAATTCAGCGTAGCATTGGAGCCGATATTATTATGGCTTTTGATGAATGTACTCCATACCCTTGTGATTACAACTATGCAAAGAGATCTATGCACATGACGCATCGATGGTTGGATAGATGTATCAGTCACCTGGAGAAAACACCTGAAATTTACGATTATAAGCAAACACTTTTCCCGATCGTACAGGGGAGCACCTATAAAGATCTTCGGAGGCAATCTGCGGAATATATCGCAAATGCCGGGGCTGAAGGAAATGCTATAGGGGGATTATCTGTAGGAGAACCGGCAGATGAGATGTATGCTATGACTGAAGTGGTTACTGCAATACTACCGGAAGATAAGCCACGTTATCTAATGGGAGTGGGAACACCAATTAATATTCTTGAAAATATTGCCCTTGGAGTAGATATGTTCGATTGTGTGATGCCAACTAGAAATGGACGTAACGGAATGTTATTTACATCCCACGGAACCATTAATATCAAGAACAAGAAATGGGCAGATGACTTTTCACCAATAGATCCTGAGGGTGTTAGCTTTGTAGATTCAGAGTATTCTAAAGCCTATGTTCGACATCTATTTACAGTAAATGAAATGCTTGGCAGGCAAATTGCAAGTATTCATAATCTTAGTTTCTACCTGTGGTTGACGAGAGAAGCCAGAAAGCATATATTAGCCGGAGATTTCACACAGTGGAAAGATAAGATGGTAAAACAAATGGATAAACGATTATAATTCCGGAATTTGAAAATTCTCGATTGGTATATACTTAAAAGATATCTGGGAACCTTCAGTATGATGCTGTTGTTGTTTATTCCAATTGGTATCACTGTAAACCTTGCTGAAAAGATCGACAAGATCCTGGATAATGAAGTGCCTTTTATTGAAGTCGCCTATTACTATCTGGACTTTACCATCTATTTTGCAAACCTCCTATTTCCTATATTTCTATTCTTATCGGTCATCTGGTTCACCTCGAAACTGGCCATGAATACCGAGATCGTTGCTTTTTTAAGTAGCGGTGTTTCGTTTTATAGATTTCTGAGGCCTTATTTGATAGGGGCCACCATAGTTTGTGTTGGTGCATTGATTCTTTCCATGTATCTCGCACCTCAGGCCAGTAAAGGTTTCAATGAGTTTAAATACAGGTATTTAAAACACGGGCAGGAAACCAGGGAAACCAACGACGTTTACCGGCAGATCAATGATAACGAGTTCATCTACGCCAACCACTTTTCACCAAGTTCAAATTCTGCACGTAACTTTACGCTGGAACACTTCGAGGATAACGAGTTGAAATTCAAGATCAGCGCTTCAAGTTTACGCTATAATCCAGAGGACAGTACGTACAGGCTTACTATGGCAGATAAGCGAATTATTGGAGCCAGAGGAGATAGCATTTTTAACTATAGAACCCTGGACACGATCCTGCCATTTGAATTCGATGAACTTACTCCTGAATCTTATATTGCTGAAACATTAAATTATACCGAACTAAAGGAGTTCATTTCTAAGGAAAAAAGAAGAGGTTCGGGAAATATTAGCAGGTATGAAGTCGTGGCTTATAAGCGGTGGAGCATTCCTATTTCAGCTTTTATTCTAACAATAATTGCCGTTGCAGTTTCTTCATTCAAGAGAAGAGGAGGAATGGGAGTGAACCTTGCAGTGGGAATATGCCTGGCTTTTATTTTTATCTTTTTTGACAAGGTTTTTGGAACTATGGCAGAGCAGTCGACGTTCTCGCCCTTGATAGCTGTATGGTTTCCTAATATAGTATTTGGGATACTGGCCATCGTGCTTCTTATTCGCGCGAAGCGTTAATCCATATCTGTTGAAAATTTAAACTTTATCAGCCATTTCTATCCTTTCAAAGTTGTTATATTTGTGAGCTATTTAAATTAATAACCATAAGAAATATGGAGTATTTAGAATTTGAACAACCTATCAAGGAGCTGGAGGAACAATATGCCAAAGCCTGCAATATTGGACAGGAAAGTGATGTAGATGTTACGGCAACCTGCAAGCAAATTGAGAAGAAACTTGCTGAAACCAAGAAACAAATCTATAAGAATCTTACTCCCTGGCAGAGAGTACAACTTTCCAGGCATCCTAACAGACCCTATACCTTAGATTATATAAATGCTATTTGTGGAGATACTTTTCTTGAATTGCACGGTGACCGTAATGTGAAGGANGATAAAGCAATGATTGGTGGTCTTGGAAAGATCGATGATCAAAGTTTTATGTTCGTTGGTCAGCAAAAAGGTTATAATACCAAAACAAGACAATACCGTAATTTCGGGATGGCCAATCCTGAAGGGTATAGAAAAGCGCTTCGTTTAATGAAGTCTGCTGAAAAGTTNGGTGTTCCNGTAGTATGTTTNGTNGATACTCCTGGAGCATATCCTGGTCTGGAAGCTGAAGAGCGTGGACAGGGTGAGGCGATCGCAAGAAATATTCTTGAAATGACAAGACTAAAGGTGCCAATCATCGTAGTGATTATTGGTGAAGGAGCCAGTGGTGGAGCTTTGGGAATAGGTGTTGGAGATAAAGTACTAATGCTGGAAAATACCTGGTATTCTGTGATCTCTCCTGAAAGCTGTTCTTCNATTCTATGGAGAAGCTGGGAATACAAGGAAATTGCNGCAGATGCCTTGAAACTGACTTCNATAGATATGAAAAAGCAGAAGCTTATCGATGAGATCATAAAAGAACCTTTAGGTGGTGCTCATAGCAGTCGTGAAGAGATCTTTAATACGGTAAAATCTTCAATTACCAAAGCATATTCTGAATTCAGAAACTTATCACCAGACCAACTGGTAGAAAATAGAATGGATAAATATTTAGACATGGGAGTGTTTAAAGGCTAACTGCTTTATTTATACATCATCGTTAGAAAATCCGGCAGTCAAATTCCGGATTTTTTTGTCTTATTAACACAAAATCGAAGTTATCAACAGGTAAATTGTTCATTACCTGTTGAGTACCTCAGGGCAATCTACTTAAGATTATCTTAACATTTTATTTACTTTCGTATCTATGGAAAAAATAAGCTCCCCCCAGAACATATCCTATAAAAAAACAAATGTGGTAAGCCTTGAAAAAGGTAAAGTTCCGCCTCAAGCTGTTGATTTAGAAGAGGTTGTGCTTGGTGCAATGATGATCGACAAAAAAGGAGTCGATGAGATCATTGATATTTTGGTACCGGATGCCTTTTACAAGAATTCCCATAAGTTGATCTATGATGCCATTAAAAAACTGTTCGATGCATCTGAAGCGATTGACTTATTAACCGTTTCCAACCAACTTAAGAAAGATAAGGTGTTTGATAAGGTTGGAGGAGACTATTATCTTATTCAGCTTACTCAAAAGGTGTCCAGTAGTGCGCATATAGAGTTTCACGCGCGTATCATTTTACAGAAGTATATTCAGAGATCATTGATTAAGATCTCCAACGAAATAATTGAGGAAGCCTTTGATGAAGGTTCAGACGTATTTGACCTTTTGGATTCTGCAGAATCTAAACTTTATGAAGTAACTCAGGGGAATATTAAGCGATCCACCGAAACTGCGCAATCTTTGGTGATCCAGGCAAAGAAGAAGATCCAGGAGATCTCTAATAAAGAAGGTCTTAGTGGAGTTCCTTCAGGATTCGATAAACTCGATGATCTTACTTCAGGATGGCAACCTTCAGATTTAATTATCGTTGCCGCCCGTCCAGGTATGGGTAAAAC
>FUFK010038479.1_pt1 | contig 63548 bp, 60 predicted proteins | sample 1021851 | NCBI WGS metagenome assembly FUFK01 (sample SAMEA51879418, study PRJEB19060) | metagenome
GAACCCCCGACACGCGGATTATGATTCCGCTGCTCTAACCACCTGAGCTACTCCGCCCCAAAGAGGCATGCCGGGGCAATAGCCCGCTCGGCAGGCGGCGCGTTTAGGGCGGTCGGGGCATGCGGTCAACCGCGCAAATGCGTATTGTCCGTGATTTCTTCAGGCGGTCGCGTTCGGGGGCCTGCGGGGCGCCGTTTGCCGCCGATGGACAGCGTATCGAACAGGCCGGGCAGCGCGCCATTTCCGGGGTGCCACCCGCACCTGACGCGCACCACCTGAGCGGCGATCGGCGGGCACGCTTAGGGTGCGGCGGTGCCGCGAAAGGCGAAGTCCCGCACCCGCTCCCACGGGCCGCCGCGGTAGCGAAACAGTTCGAGGCCGCGAAAGGCGAACGGCGCCGGGGCGATCGTCCCCGCCAGCTGCGCCTGCAGCGCCTTCGCTTCCTTGCCCGTGACCTTGTTCTGGATCGTGACATGCAGGCGCGGACGCTGCTGGTCCTGCTGTGTCAGCAATCCGTGGAAGTGATCGGCAATGATGCCGCGCAGATCGAGCATGGCGGGCGCAGACAGCTTGATCGCGGTGCCCCGCCCCAGCGACATCAGCCCTTCGACCTGCCCCGGCACCGGCGCGAATTCCGCCGCCATGCGTTTGAGAACGCTGCAGGCTTCCGCCTCGCACATCGCCGGCAATGCGTGGAACAGCGTGACATGCGCTTCGAGATAATTGCGTTCGGGCGGGAAATGGGCAGTGCGCAGCGCGGTGAAACGCGCATGTAGATCGCGCGGGAGCTGCGCGGTGAGGATCAGCGGGGCGTCTTCCCCGCTCACATTTCCCCGCGCTGGCGGCGGATTTCGAACCACTTGGCGACGTTGCGGTTATGCTCTTCCAGCGTCTCCGCAAAGGCATGGCCGCCGGTACCATCGGCAACCATGTAGCGCGCGCTCGTTTCCGCCGGGTCCAGCACCGCCGCGATCGCCTCGCGCCCGGGATTGGTGATCGGACCCTTGGGCAGGCCGACCATCGTATAGGTGTTGTAATCGTTGATCGCGGCGATTTCGGACTGGCGGATGCGCCGGCCCAGCGGCTTGCCCTTGGTCAGCGGGTAGATGATGGTGGGATCGGCCTGCAGCAGCATGCCGTCCTTGACCCGGTTCGAATACAGGCCGGCGACCATCCTGCGTTCCCGTGCGACGCCGGTTTCCTTTTCCACGATCGATGCGAGGATCACGGCCTCCTGGACGCTGTCGACCGCAATATCCTCCGCGCGTTTGGGCCAGGCCTCGGCGAGATAGTTCTGCATCGCCGCCTGCATCCGCGCAAGCACTGCGCTGCGCGCCTCGCCGCGTTCGAAATCGTAGGTATCGGGCAGCACCGAGCCTTCGACCGGCACCGGAATTTCGCCGGTCAGGTGATCTTCCGCCATCAGCCGTTCGTGGACGAGGATCGACGGCAGGCCTTCGGGAATGGTGACGAAGCGGCGGATCACCTCGCCATGCTGGAACGTGTCGAGGATCGCGGCGCTGCTGGCGCCGGCGGGGAGCAGGAATTCGCCGGCCAGGATCGGATCCGACGAGCCGAGGATCTTGGCGCGCAGCAGGAATCCCTCCGGATCGGCGATCACGCCTTCCTCGGCCAGCTTTTCGGCGACCGAGGTCAGGCTCGCACCCGAGGGGACAATGAAATTCGTATCCTCCTCGATCTCGGCACTGCCCCACCAGCCCGAGACGAACCAGATCGCCGCGATGGCAAGGACCAGCGAGAGGACGCCTGCGAGGAGGCACCCGGCCTTTTTCACGTCAATCGACCTTCTGGACGATCAGCGAGGCATTGGTGCCGCCGAATCCGAAGCTGTTGTTGAGCGCTGCGCGGACTTCGCGCTGCTTGGCCTGCTTGGGCACGAGATCGACGCCTTCGGTGCCTTCGTCCGGATTGTCGAGGTTGAGCGTGGGCGGCACGATCTGGTCGCGGATCGCGAGGATGCAGAAAATCGCCTCGACCGCGCCGGCGCCGCCGAGCAGGTGCCCGATTGCCGATTTGGTGCTGCTCATCGACGCGCCGCTGAGATCGTCGCCCAGCACGCGCTTGACCGCGCCGAGCTCGATCGTGTCGGCCATGGTCGACGTGCCATGCGCGTTGACGTAATCGATATCGCCGGGCGCGAGACCGGCCTTCTTCAGCGCCATGCGCATTGCCAGTTCGGCACCCTTGCCCTCGGGATGCGGCGCGGTGACGTGGTAAGCATCGCCCGACAGGCCGTAACCGGTGACTTCGGCGTAGATCGTCGCGCCGCGCGCCTTGGCGTGTTCGTACTCCTCGAGCACGACCACGCCCGCGCCTTCGCCCATGACGAACCCGTCGCGGTCCTTGTCATAGGGACGGCTGGCCTCGGTCGGCCGGTCGTTCATGCTCATGTTGAGTGCGCGGGCCTGCGCGAAGCCGGCCACGCCCAGCGGGTTGATGGTGCCTTCAGCCCCGCCCGCCAGCATGACGTCGGCATCGTCGAGTGCAATCATCCGCGCGGCATCGCCGATCGAATGCGCGCCGGTCGAACAGGCGGTCACCACCGCGTGATTGGGGCCCATCAGGCCGTATTTGATGGACACCTGGCCCGAGATGAGATTGATCAGCCGCCCGTGGACAAAGTGCGGCGACACGCGGCCGGGACCGCGTTCGTGCAGCACGATGCTTTCCTTCTCGATCCCCGGCAACCCGCCGATGCCCGAGCCGATCGAAACGCCGGTGCGCAGCTTGAGCTCGTCGTCCATGTCGACGAGACCCGCATCCTCGAGCGCCTGGCCCGCCGCGTCGATGCCATAGACGATGAACGGATCGACCTGCCGCTGGACCTTGTGATCGACGCGCTTGTCGGGATCGAAGCCGAATTCATGATCCTTGGGCTTCACCTCGCAGGCGATGGTGCATTTCTGCCCCTCGGTGTCGAAGCGCGTGATTTGCGCGGCTCCGCTCTTGCCCGCGATCAGGTTCTTCCAAGAAGTCTCCACGTCCCCGCCGAGGGGGGTGACGAGGCCAAGTCCGGTTACGACCACACGACGCATGTAATTCTCCGCAGATAAGACAACAGGCCCGGCCCGCTATGGGGTCGGGCCTGTCCGGTCCCGCATATAGTGCGGGATTCGAAAAGCGCGAGCCTTAGCCCTTGTGCTCTTCGATATACTTGGTCGCGTCGCCGACGGTGGTGATCTTCTCGGCCGCATCGTCGGGGATTTCGACGCCGAATTCCTCTTCGAAGGCCATGACCAGCTCGACGATGTCGAGACTGTCCGCACCGAGATCGTCGATGAAGCTGGCTTCCTGGGTGACCTTGTCGGCCTCGACGCCGAGGTGCTCGACGACAATTTTCTGCACGCGGTCGGCAGTATCGCTCATTTGTATCCCTCTCGAATTTGGGGGTTTCTGAATTGCCAATCGCCCTAATCAACGGAGCGGCGCAGCGCAAGGGCAACTCGCCGTGTACCCCGGACCCAAACGCGTTGCGGTTGATTTCCCCTTCATAGCACACACTGCAAAAAGGGAAATAAAACAATGGCTAGCACCGTTTTCAAGAGCCTCACCGATACCACTTTCGATTCCGTCGAAGGCTATCGCCAGGCGGCCGAAACCGCCAACAATTCGCAGCTGACGCAGGCCCTGCAGCAACGCGGCCAGGAGCGCGGCCAGACGCTGCAGCAGATGAATGCCGAACTGCAGCGCCAGGGTGAGGAACTGGTCACCAAGGGCACGCTGACCGGCGAAGCGCACCAGATGTGGCAGAGCGTCACCGCCGCCTTCGAAAACAACGACGAAGCGGCCGCAGAGCGCGTCGAGGAAGGCGAGGACTACATCAAGAACAAGTTCCAGCAGGCACTCGAGAGCGACCATCTCGAAGTGCAGGAGCGCGCGGTCGTCCAGCAGGCATATAGCGAGATCTGTGCCGGCGAACGCTTCGGCGACTTCGCCGCCAAGCAGTTCGACTGACATATTCCTGAATAACGAAGAAAGGGCGCGGGATCCGGTCCCGCGCCCTTTTTCGTTCGCGCTGCGCGGCTGGTCGCCCTGCGCTTGCCGGGTCAGTCGCCCGCGCGGTCGACGCGGGTCGCCTCTGCCCCCTGCGGCTTGAGCGCATCGACGGTCCGGATATGGACATCGCGCAACTGGCGCGGACTGACGAGGCTGGGTGCACCCATCATCAGGTCCTGCGCCTTCTGGTTGAGCGGGAAGGCGATCACTTCGCGGATATTGGGTTCGTCCGCCAGCAGCATCACGATCCGGTCGATCCCCGGGGCCGAACCGCCATGCGGCGGGGCGCCGAGCTTGAACGCCTCGATCATGCCGCTGAAGTTCTCGTCGACATCGGCCTGGCTGTAACCGGCCAGTTCGAACGCCTTGTACATGATGTCCGGGCGGTGGTTCCGGATTGCGCCCGAGGACAGCTCGTAGCCATTGCAGACGATGTCGTACTGCCACGCGAGGATATCGAGCGGGTCCTTGGTTTCCAGCGCTTCCATCTCGCCCTGCGGCATCGAGAAGGGGTTGTGGCTGAAATCGATTTTCTTCTGTTCTTCGTCATATTCGAACATCGGGAAATCGACGATCCAGCAGAACTTGAAGCAGCCTTCCTCGATCAAGCCGAGTTCCTCGGCCACGCGGGTACGCGCGGCGCCCGCCAGCTTTGCGGCGTCCTTTTCCTTGCCCGCGGCAAAGAACAGGCCGTCGTTCTCGCCCAGTCCCAGTTCGGCATAAAGCTTTTCCATGCCTTCGCTGCCGTGGTTCTTGGCGATCGGCCCGCCGAACTCGCCGCCCTTGCGGGTGACATAGCCGAGCCCGGCAAAACCTTCGCGGCGTGCCCAGTCGTTCATTTCGTCGAAGAACTTGCGGCTCTTCTCATGCGTGTTCGGTGCGGGGATCACCCGGACCCGGCCGCCGCNGCCCACGATCTTCTCGAACAGGCCGAAGCCGGAGGTTTCGAAGTGTTCGGTCACGTCCGAGATGATCAGCGGATTGCGCAGGTCGGGCTTGTCGCTGCCGTATTTGAGCATCGCTTCNGCATAGGGGATGCGCGGGAACTCGCCCGCGGGCGTGACGCTCTTGCCGCCCGAGAATTCCTCGAACACGCCGGCCAGCACGGGCTCGATCGTCTGGAANACGTCTTCCTGCGTGACGAAGCTCATCTCGAAATCGAGCTGGTAGAATTCGGGGCTGCGGTCGGCGCGCAGGTCTTCGTCGCGGAAGCATGGCGCGATCTGGAAGTACCGGTCGAAGCCCGCCACCATCAACAGCTGCTTGAACATCTGCGGAGCCTGCGGAAGCGCATAGAAATGGCCGGGATGCAGGCGGCTGGGGACCAGATAGTCGCGCGCGCCTTCGGGGCTCGATGCGCCNAGGATCGGGGTCTGGAACTCGCTGAAGCCCTGCTCGATCATCCGGCGGCGCAGCGAGGTAATGACCCNGTTGCGCAGCATGATATTNGCGTGGACACGCTCGCGGCGCAGGTCGACGAAACGGTANTTGAGGCGCGTTTCCTCGGGATAGTCCTCTGCCGAATTGACGATCAGCGGCAGGTCGTCGGCACGGCTCTGGACATTGACCGAGCGCGCGAAGACCTCGATTTCGCCGGTCGGCAGGTTGGCGTTGACCGCAGCGCCGTCGCGGGCCTTTACCACGCCGTCGATGGTGACCACCGATTCCAGCTTCATCTTGTCGAGGATCGGCAGCGCCTCGCTGTCCTCGTCGGCTACGATCTGGGTGATGCCGTAATGGTCGCGCAGATCGACGAACAGCACGCCGCCATGGTCGCGCTTGTTGTGGACCCAACCCGACAGGCGAACGGTTTCGCCGACATTGTCCTTGGTCAGCTGGGCGCAGGTATGGGTGCGGTAGGCGTGCATGAAAAGCTCGATCTTTCTGCCGGAATCGGATGGGACCGCGCGCGCATCCGGGCGCGGCGCGAAAGCGCGCCCCTAACAGCCATCAAGGGCTGTTTTGTCAAGATTCGTCTGGTCTGGAAGGTCAGGCGATTCGCGCGCGCCGCAGCGCCCGCAGCNCGGCCGCACGCAGCCAGGGCCGNGCCCCCGGCGCCGGNAAGCGCACGCGGTAGCGGCCAANCAGGCCGNTCAGGGCCCANGCATCGTCCTGCATCAGGCTGCTGTGCGAGCGCCAGGTTACCGAGAGCGAGATCGACGGTTCGGCCCCGACCGTGACCGTGTGCGGGGCCTTGAAGGGAACGTGGAGCGCATCGCCCGGGGCAAGGTCGAAAGGCCAGCCCTGAGCCGCCAGTTCGGGCCGCCAGTCGAGCAGATTGTCGCCGCTGCGATGGAAGCGTTCATTGTCCGACCGGGACGGCAGGCCGCAGGATGGCGGCAGGATCGTGAACCGTTTGCGGCCGGAGATCTGGAACAGGATATTGTATTCCGGATCGAAATGCAGCGGGGTGACAAGCCCCGGCGAACTGATGAACAGGAANGCGGTGGGTTTGACGATCGCGCCGGTACGCGTTTCGACCACCGGCGCGACAGCCTGCAGGATATCGGCGACGAGCGGCGCGAAATCGGGCCATCTGTCCAGCTCGCGCAGCATGATCCAGCGCTTCGTGCCNTCGAGNCCATGCACCAGCGGCCGCAGATCCGCNGGGTGTTCGGGCAAAACGCGAAAGCGCTGCTGCGGCGTATCCTCGCGTATCTCGATCAGCGCGCGATCAGCTGCCGCGATGGTATCGGCCAGCCGCGNCCAGTCGAAGCACGGTTCGATGTCGAGCCTNTGCGAAAGCAGGTGCGCGGCTTCGGGATAGGCCCNCCACAGCGGCGCGCGGTCGAAGCCGGGCGTGGCTGCGACTGCATCGAAAGCATGCTGGAATTCCATGCGGGACATGGGGCGTACCATGGCAAGCAAGCGTTAAGACCGCCTTGACCCGGCCCCGTGCAGGTCTAAAGCGGCGCGCATCGCGACGGTGCATAGCTGCATGGCCGCGATTGCAGGCAGCGCGCACAGCCCGCTAGCCTGCCCTTGCGGGATGACCCCGCGCATTCATGGGCCCCGGCCCGGGGGCGGTACTCCGCCCGACAGAAACGAAAAGATACGATGAAAATCCACGAACTTATAACCGAAACCGAACCGCTGGCGGAACTGTGCGAGCGGCTGGGCCAACACGAATTCGTGTGCGTCGACACCGAATTCATGCGCGAGAACACCTTCTGGCCCGAACTCTGCCTCGTGCAGATCGGCAATGGTGAAGAAGCCGCTGCGATCGACCCGCTCGCACCCGGGATCGACCTGGCCCCGCTGTGGGACCTGCTGTGCGACAATGACGACGTGCTCAAGGTCTTCCATGCAGGCGGACAGGACGTCGAGATCGTCTACAATTTCACCGGCAAGACGCCGCAGCCGATCTTCGACACGCAGATCGCGATGATGGCGATCAGCCAGTCCGAACAGATCGGCTATGCCAATCTGGTCGAAAGCTGGCTGGGACTGACGATCGACAAAGGTGCGCGCTTTACCGACTGGAGCCGCCGCCCGCTCACCGATCGGCAGATCGAATATGCGATCGGCGACGTGACGCATCTGGCGGACATCTTCCCGCGGATCCTCAAGAAGCTGATCAAGACCGGCCGCGGCGCATGGCTCGATGCCGAGATGGAGAAGCTGGCCGATCCGCAGAATTATGCCAACGATGCCGATCTCGCCTGGAAACGGATCCGATCGTCCGGCCGCAATCCCGCGGTTCTCGGCCGCCTGAAGGCGCTCGCCGCCTGGCGCGAGAGCGAAGCGCAGCACAAGAACATCCCGCGCGGCCGGATCATGCGCGACGAAACGCTGGCCGATATCGCCAGCCATCCGCCCAAGCAGCAACCCGATCTCGTCAAGGTGCGCGGCTTGTCGAATGCGTGGAAAGACAACGATATCGGCAAGCGCCTGATGAAAGTGCTCGAAAAGGCCGAACCGCTGCCCAAGGACGAAATGCCCGACAAACCCAAACGCGGTGCGCCGCTCGGCAAGGAAGGCGCACTCGTCGCCGACCTGCTCAAGCTGCTGCTCAAGATCCGTGCCCGCGAGATCGACGTCGCCTCGCGGCTGCTGACCCGCGCCGACGAAATGGAAGCGCTGGCCGCAGGCGCGCGCGACCTGAGCATCCTCAAGGGCTGGCGCTACGACGTGTTCGGCAAGGACGCGCTCGAACTGGTCGAAGGCCGCCTCGCCTTCGCCGTCAAGGACGGGCGGCTGCTGATGACCCATGTCGATGAACTGCACGCCGGCATGGTCGAAGCCCAGGCCGCCGAATAGCAGCCGGGCAGAAACCGAACCGCCATGTCGACCTATCTCCCCACGATCAAGCAGCTGCAGTATCTCGTGGCGCTGCACGAACACGGCCATTTCGGCCGCGCTGCCGAGGCGAGCTTCGTTTCGCAATCCACGCTATCGGCAGGCATCCGCGAGCTCGAATCGCTGCTCGGCGTGACCTTGGTCGAACGCAGCCGCCGCGTGGTGCGGTTCACACCGCTCGGCAATACGGTGGTCGAGAAAGCGCACCGCCTGCTGCGCGAGGCGGAAGAGCTGTCCGACCTCGTCCTCGCCGCCGGCAAGCCGCTGTCGGGCGAGCTGCGGATGAGCGTCATACCGACGATCGCGCCCTTCCTGCTGCCGCGGATCCTGCCCCGCCTGCGCGAGGAACGCCCCCAGCTGAAGCTGTTCCTGCGCGAGGAGACCACCGATCACGCGCTGGAATCGCTGCATCACGGCCGCGCCGACTGCGTGCTGATGGCGCTGCCCTTCGCCACCGGCGATGTCGCCAAGGCGACGATCCGCGAAGATGCGCTGTATGTCGCTTTTCCCAAAGACGATCCGCGCGATCCGCCCGCCGTCATTCCCGCCAGCATGATCGACCAGGGGCGGCTGCTGCTGCTCGAGGACGGGCATTGCCTCAAGGAACATGCGCTGGCGGCCTGCAACCGGCCCGAATTGCGCGCCAGCGCGACAATGATCGGGACCAGCCTGCACACNATGGTNCAGATGGTCGACAATGGCCTCGGCCTGACGATGCTGCCCGAAATGGCGATCGAAGCGGGCATCCTTCACGGCACCGATGTCGTGGCGCGCCCGCTCAAGGGCGACAACACCAGCCGCGAGATCGCGCTGATCTGGCGCACGAATTCGCCGCGCGAAGAGGAATTCAAGCTGCTGGCGGAAGAGCTGCGCGCGGGCTNATTTCGNCTGAGGCGCTGATGCCGAGCCGGCGCAAAGGCCTTCTCGCGCGCGTCAGTCCATGTGCTTGAGGCCGACGCGCAGNTAATCCCAGCCGGTAATGACCGTCAGGATCGCCGCGCCCCACAGCGTCACCAAGCCGACCAGATGCGGGATATTGTGCAGCACCCCGCCCGCTGCGAAGTTCCATCCGGGCAGGCCCTGGCCGAGGATGAGCGAGCCCAGCGAGACCATCTGCAGCGTGGTCTTCCACTTGGCGAGCTTGCTCACCGGCACCGAGACCTGCAGCGGCCCGAGAAATTCGCGCAGGCCCGACACGGCGATTTCGCGCATCAATATGACCAGCCCGGCAACCACATGCATGTCGCCGACATAGGGTCCGCGGAGCACGCCTTGCGCCGCCAGCACCAGGATGACCGCCGCCACCATGATCTTGTCCGCGATTGGATCGAGAAAGATGCCGAGCTTGGACACCGTGCCGCTGGTCCGCGCGAGATAGCCGTCGAAATAGTCGGTGATCCCCATCAGGCAGTAGAGCCCGAAGGCGAGCAGGTAGCCCGCCGCCCAGCCCGGCCACCAGAGGAAATAGGCCAGCAGCGGAATCGCGAAAATGCGCGACAACGTCAGGATGTTGGGCAGCGTCAGCATGATGCCCGACTGCCTAGCGATATTCGGCCCATCGCAAAAGCCGCTCAATTCCCTTGTCCGCCATCACGATAGCTCTAGAGTCGCGCGGGAGAATGGGTTTCGCCCGGGGGGTCATGCTAACATCCACGCATCTGCTACGGCGCAGGCGATTCCTGCCGCTGTTCGTCACGCAGCTGTTCAACGCGTTCAACGACAATCTCTACAAGACCACGATGGTCCTGTTCGTGGTCTACGCGGTCTACAATGACGAAAGCACCGAAGCTGCCTTCAGCGGGCTGGCATCGGGGCTGTTCATCCTGCCGTTCTTCCTGCTGTCCGCACTGGCCGGACAGCTTGCCGACATGCGCGACAAGGCGCGGATCATCCGCACCGTCAAGCTGTGCGAAATCGGCCTGATGACGATCGGCGCGGCAGGGCTCTACATGGCCTGGCAAGGCATATTGGTGCAAACGGTCGCCATCCCGCTGCTGCTGCTGGCGCTGTTCCTGACCGGGGTGCAATCGACCTTCCTCGGCCCGATCAAATACGCCATCCTGCCCCAGCACCTGAAACAGGACGAGGTCCTGGCCGGGACCGGGCTGGTCGAAGCCGGCACCTATATCGCGATCCTCGCCGGGACGATCCTGGCGGGGCCGCTGGCGGTCGAACACACCGGCTGGGCTGCGATCGGGATCATCGTGATCGCCTGTATCGGCTATCTGGTCAGCCGGCAGGTGCCCGCTGCCCCGCCCATGGGCGAGGTCGAGAAACTCGACTGGCACATTCTGCGCGCCTCGGTGAAACTGGTGCGCGACACGATGCACAACGCCGAAGTCTATTACGCCATCCTGGCGATCAGCTTCTTCTGGACGATCGGCGCGGTCCTGTTCATCCAGTTCCCGCCGCTGGCCAAGAACACCATCATGGCCAGCCCCGAAGTCGCCAGCCTGTTCCTCGTCGTTTTCTCGATCGGCGTGGCGATCGGGTCGGTGGCCATCAACGCGCTGCTGAAAGGTCGCGTCTCGGCGCGCTATTCGCCGGTTTCGGTGATCGTCATGGGCGCATTCGTGGTCGCCTTCTATGTCGTGGCGAAGCTGTGGGAAGCGGACCAGCCGCAAAGCCTGCTCGGCGTGGGCGCGTTCCTCGCCTGGCCGATGGCGACCGTGCTGCTCGGCTGCCTGCTGGGGATCGCGATTGCGGGCGGAATGTTCGTCGTCCCGCTTTACGCCTTTCTCACCACACGTGTCGCGCCGCACAAGGCTTCGCGCACGATTGCCGCGAACAATATCGTCAATTCGGGCGCAATGGTGGCCGGATCGCTGGTCGCCATGGCGATGAGCGCAATCGGCATTCCGATCACCGAACAGGTGCTGCTGTGCGCGGCGATGTGCCTGGTGTCCGCCTGGCTCGGCAAGCGGCTGGTTGCCGCCGAGAACGAGGCCGCCGACCTCGCCGCGGCAATGCGCATCTAGACGATAAATGCGAGCACGGCGGCGAGCGTGGCGAAATAGGTCGAGGCGGCACCACGGACGTCCTGCGCGGTCAGGCGCCAGTCGACCGGGGCAACGGGAGCGATATCGGCGAATGCGCGGCGGCGCTGTGGCAGGCTGGCGCGGAACCAGTGGCGGCGGGACTCGGTCGAGAGGACTAGGGAGCGTCGCATAGGAAACGGTTAACGAATTCTTAAGGATGTTGTCTCCTGCTCCGGCGCGGTTGTCCCCCGCTGGTACGCCTCATTCCATCTCCAGCATTGCGCGGCGCCCTCGCGCGGCGCGATTGCACGTCGCGACCAGCCGGGCTAACCGCTGCAGCATGCAAGCGCCCGATACGCCCGCCGCCGCCAAACTCCTCGTCGATTGCCTGGCCGAGCAGGGGTGCGACCGCGTCTTCACCGTTCCCGGCGAAAGCTTTCTCCAGGTCCTCGACGGCCTTGGTCGGCAGGACGCCATCGACGTGGTGACGTGCCGTCAGGAAGGCGGGGTCAGCTTCATGGCCTGCGCCGATGGCGCGATGACGGGGCGTCCGGGAGTGGCCTTCGTCACCCGCGGACCTGGCGCCACCAATGCGAGCATCGGCGTCCATGTCGCGCAGCAGGATTCGCAGCCGATGGTCCTGTTCGTGGGCGATGTCGACAGCGAGATGCGCGACCGCGAAGGCTTCCAGGAAGTCGATTTCGCTGCCTTCTTCGGCCCGATTACCAAGTGGGCCGCGCGGATCGATTCCGCCGATCGCATCCCCGAATATGTCGCCCGGGCCTATGCCACCGCGATCTCGGGACGCCCCGGCCCGGTCGTACTGGCCCTGCCCGAGGACATGCTCGGCCGCCAGACCGCCGCGACCCCGCGCGCACGGGTGGAACGCCCCGCGCAGGCCCCCTGCCCCGATGCCATGCAGGCGATGATGGCGCTGATCGGCGACGCCGCCGCACCGCTCGCCATAATCGGCGGCGCGGGCTGGAATGCGCGGGCACGCGCGCATTTCCAGGTGTTCGCCGAGCGGCTCGGTCTGCCGGTTGCAACCGCTTTTCGCCGGCAGGATGCAATCTCACCTTCAAGTAAGGTTTATGCCGGCAATCTGGGCTACGGCCCCAATCCCAGGCTAGTCGAGCGCGTCAAACAGGCCGACCTGATCCTGGCGATCGGCGCGCGGCTGGGCGAGGCGACGACCGATGGCTATACCGTCCCGCCCCCGACCGCGCCCGACAGGCGGCTGGTCCATGTCCATCCCGATGCGGACGAACTCAACCGCGTCTATCCCGCCGACCTCGCGATTTGCGCCAGCATGGACGAGTTCGCCGAAAGCGCCGCGCTGTGGGATGATGGCGCGGTCGTCGATTTCGACGCCGGGGCCGAAGCGCATCGCGAGTGGGAGGAATGGGCCACCGCGCATCCTAATGGCCACAGGCTCGACATGGGCCAGGCCGTGCAGTTCATGCGCGATACGCTGCCTGCCGACACCATCATCTGCAACGGCGCCGGCAATTTTGCCGGCTGGTGGCACCGTTACTGGCGCTATGAAGGCTTCCCCACCCAGTTGGCCCCGACCTGCGGGGCGATGGGCTATGGCGTGCCCGCCGCGGTCGCTGCCGCGCTGCGCCACCCCGACCGCACGGTGGTCGCCGTGGCGGGCGATGGCGATTTCCTGATGAACGGACAGGAACTGGCCACTGCCGCCCAGCATGGGGCGCAGATGATCGTCATCGTGGTCGACAATTCCGCTTACGGGACGATCCGCATGCACCAGGAACGCGAGTTTCCGGGCGAGGACCGGATCAGTGCGACCCGGCTTGCCAATCCCGACTTCGCCGCGCTGGCGGAGGCCTATGGCGCATGGTCGGCGCGCGCTGCCACCACCGACGAGTTCAAGGACGCGCTCGTCGCCGCGCAGGGGCGCAGCGGCTTGCGCCTGATCCACTGCACGATCGATATCGAGCAATTGGCTGCCAGCGGTGCCAGCGTGAGCGGTTTGCGCGGGGCCTAGGCGGCGAGGCGGGTCAGATCCCCGCCATGGCGCAGATCACCGACCATTCGTCAGGCTTGATCTCCGCCACCGACAGGCGCGACAGCTTGACGAGTTCGCAATCGGCCAACTTGGGTTCGGCCTTGATCTGCTTGAGCGTCACAGGATGCGGCAGCTTGGTCTTCGGCTTGACCTTGACCGCGGCCCATTTGCCTTCGGGGTCGGTGGGATCCATGATCCCGGCCACGCTGACTTCGCAGATGCCGACGATCTCGAGCCCTTCGCGTGAGTGGTAGAAGAACACCTGGTCGCCCACTTCCATCGCCGCGAGGTTGTTCTTGGCCCGGTGGTTGCGCACGCCGTCCCAGGTCCCCTCCTCTTCTGCGACGAGATCGTCCCAGCTGTATTTGAAGGGTTCCGATTTCATCAGCCAGTAACGCATCGCGTAACCATCTCCGTCTACTCATTCGCGTGCCTGCGCCGTTAGCCGCTGCAGCGAGAGCTGACCACCCTGCGCAGCGCCGGGCCCCCGCCTTGCGCGGTTAACCTGTTTTTAGGCGGCGCGCCTTAAGCAAGCGGAACTCAGCCAAGCCAGGGGGCGGGATTGACCGCGAACAAGACTACGACCAAGGACGCCCGATCCCCGCGAAAGGGCGTGCAGACGCGCCGCCGCGACCATGATGTCGTGACGCTGGGGATCGCTTTTGCGGCGATCATCCTGTTCGTGGGCACGGCCGGCGTGGTGCTGCCCAACCTGATCGAGGCATGGACGGGCGACAACCCCTCGCCCGATTCGGCGCTGACCAATGCCCTCCTGCTCAACATTGCGCTGATCCTGCTTGGCTGGCATCGCTACAAGGCGCTCACCGAAGAACTCAACTCGCGCCGCGAATCCGAGGAAGAGGCCCGCCGCCTCGCCGATATCGACCACCTCACCGGATGTCAGAACCGCCGCAGTTTCACCACTGCGCTGGGCGATCTGCTGCACGATCTGGAACGCCGCGAGGAAGCGCTGGCGGCGATCGCGGTGGATCTCGACAATTTCAAGCAGGTCAACGACCTCCACGGCCACCAGGCGGGCGACGAAGTGCTGCGCGTCACCGCCGGACGGATCCAGCGCCTGCTGCCCGAAGGCGGCATTCTGGCCCGGCTCGGCGGCGATGAATTCGTCTGCGTCGTCCCCTATCACCCGCAGGTGCCCGACCGGGTCGACCAACTGGCAACGCGGATGGTCGAGAACGTCGCGCGGCCGGTCGAATATGGCGACATGCCGGTGGATGTGACGATGTCGATCGGGATCGCCTCGAGCACGCAGATGGACAATGTGCGAGACGGGACCGCTGCCGCCCAGACGCTGATGCACAAGGCAGACATCGCCATGTATCACGCCAAGAAGCAGGGCAAGAACCGCTTCTACTGGTTCGAACCGCAGATGGAAAACGAACTGCGCTTCCGCAACGAACTGGAAGCGGGCATCCGGCGCGGCATCGTGAACGGCGAATTCCTGCCCTATTACGAACAGCAGATCGATCTCGACAGCGGCAAGCTGGTCGGCTTCGAAATGCTCGCCCGGTGGGAATCCCCCGAAATGGGCGTGGTCGGACCCGATATCTTCATCCCCATCGCCGAGGAAATCGGCGTGATCGGCGAAATGAGCGAGGCGTTGATCACGCGCGCGTTCGAAGATGCCAAGAAATGGGATTCGGACCTCTCGCTTTCGGTCAATATCTCGCCGGTCCAGATGCGCGACCCCTGGTTCGCCCAGAAGCTGCTCAAGCTGCTGGTACGCCACAATTTCCCCGCCAACCGCTTGGACATCGAGATCACCGAGAGCTGCCTGCACGAAAACGTCGGCATGGTTCGGTCGATGATCTCGAGCCTGCGCAATCAGGGCGTGAAGATCAGCCTCGACGATTTCGGCACCGGCTATTCGAGCCTGTCGCAATTGCGCGCGCTGCCGTTCGACCGGATCAAGATCGACCGTGCGTTCATTTCCGAACTCAAGCAGGAAGAGCACGGGGCCAAGCTCGTCGATGCGATCCTGACGATGAGCGACGGGCTGAACCTGCCGGTCACCGCCGAGGGGATCGAGAACGAAGTCGTGCTCGAAACGCTCAAGCGGATGGGCAAGATGAAGGGCCAGGGCTATCATTACGGCCGCCCGGAACCCGCCGCCAAGGTGCTCGAACGGCTCGACCAGCAGAACCTGCTGGCCAAGGACCGGCTTGATAATGTGACCGAAGTCGACTTCACCGCGCAGGAACATCGCCCCGGCGGCGGCAAACGCGCCGGCTGATCCGCACTGGACGCTCTGCGGGCGAATGCATAGATGCGCTCCACAATGCGCGTCGATTTCGTAAAAATGCATGGCTTGGGCAACGACTTCGTCGTGCTCGATGCGCGTGCGCAGGCCTTGCCGCCGCTTGGCGAGGGCATGGCGAGCGCGTTGGCCGACCGCCGCAGCGGCATCGGCTGCGACCAGCTGATCCTGCTCGAACCCAGCGGCGCTGCCGATTTCCGCATGCGGATCTTCAACGCTGACGGCAGCGAAGTGGGCGCCTGCGGCAATGCCAGCCGCGCGGTCGCCCTGCTTCATGGCAAGCCTGCTCGGGTCGAAACGGGCGGCGGCATAATTGCGGTCGAACCGCGCGGCGACGGGGCCAGCGTCGACATGGGCGAACCGCGCTTCGACTGGCAGGATATTCCGCTGGCCTATGGCATGGACACCGCGCTGATGCCGGTGAGCTGGGAGGGCCTGGACCAGCCGGGTGCAGTCAATGTCGGAAACCCGCATGTCATCTTTTTCGTCGCGGATTGCGATGCCGTGCCGCTCGACCGGATTGGCTCCGAGATCGAAACAGATCCGTTGTTTCCCGAGCGCGTGAACGTCAACGTCGCGAGCGTGACCGACCGCGGGCACATACGGCTGCGCGTGTGGGAACGCGGCGCCGGCCTTACCCGGGCCTGCGGCACCGGCGCCTGCGCCACCGCGGTCCATGCCATGCGCCGCGGCCTTGTCGAACGCAAGGTGGCCGTGGCCCTCCCCGGCGGAACGCTGACGATCGCCTGGGGCGAGGACAACCGGATCCGCATGACCGGACCCGCGACCGAGGCCTATCGCGGCAGCTTCGAATGGGGCGATTTCGCGTGAGCGGCACGCAGGTCATCACGCTGGGNTGCCGGCTCAACCTGTCCGAAAGCGAACAGATCCGCGCGATGCTGGCACGCGAGGACGATCTCGTCGTGGTCAACAGCTGCGCCGTAACGAGCGAAGCGGTGCGCCAGACGCGCCAGGCGATCCGCCGCGCCCGCCGCGCCAATCCCGATGCGCGCCTGCTGGTGACCGGCTGCGCGGGCGATATTGAGCGCGACCAGCTGGCCGCAATGCCCGAAGTCGACGGTTTCGTCGCCAATACGCAAAAGCTCGATCCGCGCGCGTGGAACGCCCCGGCCAACGTACCGCCCACCCCGCAGGACCGCACGCGCGCCTTCATCGCCGTCCAGAACGGCTGCGACCATGCCTGCACCTTCTGCGTCATTCCGCAGGGACGCGGGCCGAGCCGCTCGCTGACCATNGGNCAAGTGCTGGGCGAGGTCGAACGCCATCTCGATCACGGTGCAGCCGAAGTGGTGCTGACCGGTGTCGACGTGACGTCCTGGGGGCATGACCTGCCCGACACTCCGCCGCTGGGCGCGCTGGTCGAGGCGGTACTGCGCCGCTTCCCGCAGCTCGAGCGGCTGCGCATGTCCTCGCTCGACGGGATCGAGATCGATCCGCTGCTGTTCGAGCTGTTCGCCGGCGAGCCGAGACTGATGCCGCACCTGCACCTGTCGCTGCAGCACGGGCACGACCTCATCCTCAAGCGCATGAAGCGCCGCCATTCGCGCGCCGACGCGATCGATCTGGTTACCCGGCTGGCAGCGCGGCGCCCCGACCTTGCCGTCGGCGCCGATCTGATCGCGGGCTTTCCGACCGAAACCCAAGAACACCACGCGGCCAATCTGGCGATCATCCGCGAACTGCGGATCGTCCATGCGCATGTCTTTCCCTATTCGCCCCGCCCCGGCACGCCAGCCGCGCGCATGCCGCAGGTCGATCGCGCCACGATCAAGCGGCGCGCTACCGATCTGCGCGATACCGCGCGCACGACACGCGACGCGTGGCTATCCACGCTCGTCGAAAAGCCGCATGCGGTCCTCGCCGAACGCGATGGTACCGGCTACACCCCGCATTTCGCACGCGTCGCGCTGCCCGGCACGGTACCCGCGGGCACGATCACCACGGTGACGCCGTCCAAGCATGAGAATGGCCTTCTAGAATGACCGAGAAGCAGAGCTGGAGCGACCGGCTGTTCGGCGGGTTTCGCAAGACCTCCGAGAAACTGACCAGCAATCTGACCGAAGTGGTCGGCACGGCAAAGCTCGACGATGCCACGCTCGACGAGGTCGAGGACGCGCTGATCCTGTCGGACCTCGGACCGGCCGCGGCTGCGCGAATCCGTGCGAAACTATCCGAAAAGCGGTTCGGGCTGGAGATTACCGAGCAGGAACTGAAGGAAGCGGTCGCGGAAGAAATCGCCGCAATCCTCCGGCCGGTGGCCAAGCCGCTCGAGATCACCGCCTTTCCGCGCCCGCAGGTGTTGCTGGTGATCGGCGTCAACGGCAGCGGCAAGACCACGACGATCGCCAAGCTGGCACACCTGTTTCAGGAAGACGATTACGCCGTCATGCTGGCGGCCGGCGATACGTTCCGCGCGGCGGCCATCGGCCAGCTGGCGACGTGGGCCGACCGTGTCGGCGTGCCGCTGGTGCGCGGACCCGAAGGCGGCGATCCTGCCTCGATCGTGTTCGACGCGGTGAAGAAGGCGACCGAAGCCGGCACCGACGCACTGATCGTCGACACCGCCGGACGTCTGCAGAACAAGCGCGAGCTGATGGACGAACTCGCGAAGATCCGCAAAGTCCTCGGCCGGCTCAACCCCGAGGCCCCGCATGACGTGGTGCTCGTCCTCGATGCGACGAACGGCCAGAACGCGCTGTCCCAGATCGATGTGTTCAAGGAAGTTGCCGGGGTCACCGGCCTCGTGATGACCAAGCTCGACGGCACCGCGCGCGGCGGCGTGCTGGTCCAGGCGGCCGAACAATACGGCCTGCCCATCCACGCTATCGGCGTGGGCGAGAAAATCGACGACTTGCGGCCCTTCGATCCCGATCTGGTGGCGCGCGTGATTGCAGGAGTAGCCTGATGACCGAGAGTGCCAAACCCAAGCCCAAGACCGGCTGGCTCAACATCCTCGTCGATTACGGGCCGCTGCTGGTCTTCCTTGGCGTGTACAAGTTTTACCAGCCGCCCGAAACGTCGACCTTCGGAGAAATCGCGGCGGTCATCTACGGGACGATCGCCTTCATGATCGCGGCGGTCGCCGCGCTGGTCTTCAGCAAATTCAAGTTCGGCCATGTCAGCCCGATGCTGATCCTCTCGACTGCACTGATCGTGGGGTTCGGCGGGCTGACCATCTGGCTGCAGGATGAAAAGTTCATCCAGATCAAGCCGACCGCAATCTACCTCTTGTTCGGCGTGCTGCTGCTCGGCGGCTGGCTGCGCGGCAAGGCGCTGCTCCAGATCCTGCTCGAAGCCGCTTTCGAAGGCGTGGACCGCGATGGGTGGCTCAAGCTGTCGCGCAATTGGGGCGTGTTCTTCGTGTTCATGGCGGGCCTGAACGAAGTCCTGCGGCTGCAGCTGGACTTCGAAAGCTGGCTGTGGGCGAAGCTGTGGGTGTTCATGCCGCTCAGCTTCCTCTTCACCTTCAGCCAGATCCCCATGCTGCTCAAACACGGACTGGCGATCGAAGACCGCGACGAAGTGGTCAAGGACGAGCCGCCTACGGCTTAGGTCCGGGAAAAACCTCAACCGAGATCGAAGTTCGGGTTCGACCTCCTGCTGGCCCGGCTTTCTCCCAGTTTTCTAGCCCGGCCACGGTGAGCCTGCTGGCAATACCCAGCGGGTGGTCAATGCCGCACCCGGGGGGCGCTGCCCCCGCATCCTGCAATCAGATTTCCACCTGGCTGCCCAGTTCGACCACGCGNTTGGTGGGCAGACGGAAGAAGTCCATCGCAGTCGCGGCGTTGCGCAGCATCCAGGCGAAGATCTTCTCGCGCCAGATCGGCATGCCGGGCTTGTCGCTGGCNAGCAGCGTCTGGCGGCTCAGGAAGAAGCTGGTGTGCATCATGTCGAACTCGCCGCCACAGCGCTCCATNTCCTTCANCCCCTGCGGAACATTGGTTTCCTGCATGAAGCCATAATGCAGCACCGCACGGTAGAAACCATCGCCCAGATCGTGGATCTCGCACCGCTTGTCGCTGTCGACATAGGGACTGTCGGCAATCAGCACGGTGAGGATCACCACGCGTTCGTGCAGCACCTTGTTGTGCTTGATATTGTGCAGCAATGCGCTCGGCACGCCCGCGGTCTGGCTGGCCATGAAGATCGCAGTGCCCGGCACGCGGGTTGCCGAATTCTTCGCACTCTTGGCGAAAATCTCGATCGGCAGCGCGGTCTCGCTCATCCGGTCGCGCATCAATTTGCGCCCGCGCGCCCAGGTCGTGAGCAGCGTGAATGCCACGAGACCGACCACCAGCGGGAACCAGCCGCCGTCGGGGACCTTGGCCAGATTGGCCGCGAAATAGGCGCCGTCGACGATCAGGAAGAAGGCCACCACCGGGAGTGCGATGAACCATTTCCATTTCCACACCCCGACGAACAGCACGCCCATCAGCAGCGTATCGATCGTCACCGCGCCGGTCACCGCGATGCCATAGGCTGCCGCGAGGTTCGACGAGGTCTGGAAGGTCAGCACGAGGATGATCACCGCGACCATCAGCGCCCAGTTGACCACCGGAATGTAGATCTGGCCCGCCTCGGTTTCGCTGGTGTGGCGGATCGACAGGCGCGGCATGAAGCCCAGCTGCATGGCCTGGTGGGTAATGCTGAAGGCGCCCGAGATCACCGCCTGGCTGGCGATGAAGGTCGCCACGGTCGCCAGGATGACCAGCGGCAGGCGGAACTCTTCGCTGGCGAGCAGGAAGAACGGGTTGCGCACCACTTCGGCGGCCTGTTCGGGCGGAAGGCCAGCGATCATCGCGCCCTGTCCGAAATAGTTGAGCAGCAGGCACGGCATCACGAAGCCGAACCANGACAGACGCATNGGTCCGCGCCCGAAATGGCCCATGTCCGAATAGAGCGCTTCGGACCCCGTCACTGCCAGCACCACGGCGCCAAGCGCGAAGAAGGCCACCGCACCGTCGGTGACGAAGAACATCACCGCGTAATAGGGGTTCAGCGCCCACAGGATATCGGGGTTCTGGATGATCTGGTTGAGGCCGAGCCCAGCGATGGTGATGAAATAGACGATCATCACCGGCGCGAAGAGTGCCCCCACCTTGGCCGTACCCCGGCTCTGCAGCAGGAACAGGAAGATCAGCAGGACCAGCGCGATGGGGATCACGAGCGGGTCGAGCCCCGGATTGACCACGGTAAGCCCTTCGACCGCGGACAACACCGAAATCGCCGGCGTGATCATGCTGTCACCGTAGAACAGCGAAGTCGCAAACACGCCAAGCAGGACGACCAGCCAGCCATAGCTCGACTTGCCGATATGGCGGCTGAGCAGTGCAACGAGCGCGAGGCTGCCGCCCTGCCCCTTGTTGTCCGCGCGCATCAGAATTGTGACATACTGAATCGAGACGACGATCAGCATCGACCAGAAGATCAGGCTGACGACGCCCAGGACGTGCAGCCGGTCGATCGCAATATTCGCTGCCCCGGCAAAGGTTTCGCGAAAGGCGTATAATGGACTGGTGCCGATGTCGCCGAAGACCACGCCGACCGCGCCGACAGCCAGCGCCGTGCGCGAGCCGCTGTGGCGGTGGCCATGGCCGTCTTTCGACGGCACACCCTCGGGAACCGGGTCTTGCGCTAACGCAGTATCGTTCATGTGGGATCGGTTTCCGACAACATCGTGTCACTTGGCCTGTATGGCGAAGTTGCGGGCGTTAGCAGCATCGCTTCGCACCCGCAACAAGCCGTACAAGCGCTTGTTTAATCGGGACTTTGCACGGCGCCGCCTACCTGTCCGGCGGCGAGGATGGCTTCCAGCCTGTCGAGTCGGGCGGCCAGCGAGGCGCGCCACTCCGCCTGTTCGGGAGCCGATTGCAGCAATTCGCGCCACAGCTCCAGCGTCCGTCCGGGTTCACCGCCGCGCAGGAAGGCGAGTCCGAGGAAATAGGTCGGTGCCGGATTGTCGGGCGCCACCGCCTCGGCCTGCGAATAGGCGTAAAGCGCCGCGGCTGTCAGCTGGCCATCGGCATGTTCGACCAAGGCATTGCCCAGCGCCAGCCAGGCTTCGCTGTCAGCGGGGTTTTCCGCGACGGCGTTGCGCAGGAAATTCGCCGCCTGTTCGTGCTGGCCGCGCCGGGTGAAAGCATCGGCGGTGACCACGAAGCGCGAGGGGAGCCGGCCTTCGGGATAGAATTCGCGCCGCGCCACGACCATCATTTCACCCGTCTGCGCGGTCTCGTCGACCACCGGGTCGGCAGGCGCGCCGGGCTGTCCCGGATTACCGTGCATGGCATAGCCGGCGAGGCCGAACAGCAGCGCCGAACCGAACAGCATCCACAGCGCGCGGGGCAGCTTGAGCAAATAGACCGCGAGCGCGAAGACCAACGCGGCAAGCGCGATGATGGGAAGCCAGCTCATGCGCGTTTCCGGAACCGGCGCAGCAGGATCGCCCCCGCCACCGCTATCAGCAGCAGCGGGATGGCGAACAGCGGCCAGGTCGTGGCGCTGACTGCCGGCTTATAGCTGACATAATCGCCATAGCGCTGGATCAGCCAGCTGCGGATATCGTCGGGGCTCTCTCCCGCCGCCACCCGGATGCGCACCTGGTGGCGCATGTCGCCGGCCATCGGCGCGTCGCTGTCCGCGATCGATTGCGACTGGCACTTGAGGCAGCGCAAGGTCTCCATCAGCTCCTGCGCCGCCGCTTCCTGGGCGGGATCTTCGAGCTGGCGATAGGCGAAGGGCGCGGGCGGCATGGTTTGCTGCGCCGCCAGCGGCATGGCGAACGCGAGGCAGAAAGCGGCAAGTGCGGGACGCGTCATCGGGCCTTCTCCAGCTCGTCCAGCAGGATCGGCACGTCCCGTGCCCGGATATCGCCGATATGCTGGTAGCGGATGACACCCTGGCCATCGATCACGAAGGTTTCAGGCACCCCCGAAGACCCGATCGCCAGCTGCACTTCGGACAGATCGTCGCGTCCGATATGGGTGTAGGGATTGCCATGCTGCGCGAGGAATCCGGCAACATCCTCGGGGCGGTCGCGAATAGCGATGCCTACTATCTTCGCTCCCTGCTGTTCGAGGCTTTCGAGCTGCGGCGCCTCGGCGATGCAGGGCAGGCACCAGCTGGCCCAGATATTGAGCAGCCGCGGCTCACCATCGGCAAAGGTGCCGCTCGCGACCCCTTCCACGCCGTCAATCGCCGGCGGAAGGTCGAAATAGGGCAGCGGCTGGCCGACCATCCCGCTCTGGACGAAATCGTCCTTCGGCTGGGTAAGCTGATAGGCTGCCAGGCCGACAAAGGCGGCAAAGGCGAACAGCGGAACCCACAGACGCCAGCTCATGCTAGTGCCTCCCGGTCGGCGCGCCGTTCGGCGATGCGCGCGGCAAGGCGACGGTGGCGAAGGTCGGTCAGCACCCGGCCGATCAGCGCGAGCAATCCGCCCAGCGCGATCAGCAGGCCGCCGTACCATATCAGCGTGACGAAGGGTTTCCACCACAGCCGCAGCTGCCAGCGACCGTCAGGCGACCGATCGCCGACCACGGCGTAGAGCTGGCCGTTCCAGCGTGTCGCCAGCGCGCTTTCGCTGGTCTGCTGCGGCGGGGCCCAGAAATTGCGCGACTGCGGCGTCAGCTCGCGCGCTTCGCCATCTCCATAGCGCGCGGAAAGACGGGCCTGGACCGCGGTCCAGTTCGGTCCGGCGACCGGTTCGACCCCTTCCAGGACGACGGTCCAAGGGCCCACGGTGGCGGTATCGCCCTGTTCGATCGCGGCGAGCCGTTCCTTGGTGAAGGCGCTTTCGCTGGCCATGCCGATCAGCGCGACCGCGATGCCGAAATGGGCGACGACCATGCCCCAGGTCGCCAGCGGTGTGCGTGCCAGGTTGCGCCCGCGCAACGGCAGCCAGCTGGCCACCGCCAGTCCGATCCCGAAAGCCAGTCCGAGCAGCGGCAGCAGACCGATTTCCGTCAGCAGGCTGGTCAGGACCAGCGCGGCCACCACCAGCGCCGCGGTCAGCGCCACTTCCTTGCCGATCCGGTCGATGCGATCCTCGCGCCAGCGCAGTAGCGGACCCACGGCCATTACCGCGAACATCGGAATGGCGAAGATTGCCCCCACCGGATTGAAATATGGCGGCCCCACCGACACGCGGACATCGAAGGCTTCGGTCAGCAGCGGGTACAGCGTGCCTAGCAGGACGATCGCCAGAATGGCACTGAGCATGACGTTGTTGAACACCAGCGCGCCCTCGCGGCTTGCCAGCGCAAACCGTTCGCCTTCGCTGATCGTGTTGGCGCGCAGGGCGAACAGCAGCAGCGCGCCGCCGATAAAGACGCCCAGCAAGACGAGGATGAACGTGCCGCGTTCGGGATCGACCGCGAAGGCATGGACGCTGGTCAGGATGCCCGACCGCACGAGGAAGGTCCCCACCATACTCATCGAGAAGGCGACCACGCCCAGCATGATCGTCCATGTCCGCAAGGCGTCGCGGCTGGCGAGGACGCTGGCCGAATGCAGCAGCGCGGTGGCCGCCAGCCATGGCATGAGCGAGGCGTTCTCGACCGGGTCCCAGAACCACCAGCCACCCCAGCCGAGTTCGTAATAGGCCCAATAGCTGCCGGCAGTGATGCCGATCGTCAGCATGATCCAGGCGGCCAGCACCCAGGGCCGCATCGCACGCGCGAAATCTGGTGTTACCTGCCGGGTCAGCAACGCGCCCACCGCGAAGCTGAANGCGACCGACAGGCCAACATAGCCGAGATAGAGCGTGGGCGGGTGGAAGGCGAGACCGATGTCCTGCAGCAGGGGGTTGAGGCCCATTCCCTCTGCCGCGGGGACCGGTAGCCGCTCGAAGGGGTTCGAACTGAGCAGCAGAAAGGCATAGAAGCCGAGCGAGACAACGCCCTGCGCCGCGAGCGTTGCGTTCATCGTCCGCTCGGGCAGGCGCCGTTCNACCAGTGCGATCAGCGCCCCCGCCAGGCCCATCACCATGACCCACAGCAGCATCGAACCTTCGTGATTGCCCCAGGTGCCCGATAATTTGAACACCAGCGGCTTCAGCGAGTGCGAATTCGATGCCACCAGCTTGACCGACAGATCGGTGATGGCGAACAGCCAGACGAGCATGGCGAAGGAGAAGGTCACCAGCACGCCCTGGACGATCGCCGCGGGGCGGATCAGCGCGGCCAGTTCGCTCGCATTACCGGCGCGCAGAGCCAGGAAACCAGCGATCATCTGGAGCGCGGCAAGCGCGGCGGCAAGCCACAGGGCCGCAAGACCGAGTTCGGCGATCATTCGAGACCTACCGTGGTTTCTTCGGCCATTTCGGCAGCGCGGTGCTGCTCCATTTCCTGCAGCTCGCGCGGGACGTAGTTCTCGTCGTGCTTGGCCAGCAAATTATCCGCGATAAAGGTCCCGCCGGGACCGAGCCGCCCCTCTGCAACCACACCCGAACCCTCGACGAACAGATCGGGCGCAATACCGCTGAACCGGACAGGAACGCGCGCGCCATCGTTGCCCGTTACCGCGAATGTCAGCGTGACGCCGTCCGCCGCAGTCTGCAACGACCCCTCTTCGACCATGCCGCCGAGTCGCACCGCCTGGCCGGGTTCGGGCGGGTTTTCGAGCATCTGTTCGGGCAGGTAGAAATAGCTTGCCTGATTGCGCAGCGCATAAGCCGCCAGCAGTCCCGCCCCGATCAGCGCGACCAGCGCCAGGACGACAAGCACGAGCCGCTGGTGTTTGGGTTTCATCGCGCTCATTTCCTGCGGCTTTCATCACGGCGCTTCTCGGCGCGTTGCATATCGAACCAGGCCCAGGCGACCATGCCGAGCGTGCCGATGACACCCACCGCATAGGCCGCGACGACAAAGTCCCACTGGTCGAGCGCTTCACGCATCACACAGCCTCCATCGCGCGGCGGCGCAAGCGGGCTTCCGCCTGGATATCGGCAAGCAAGGCGCGCATCCGGGCCAGCACGACACCGCCGAACAGCAGCGAAAAGCCGATCACCGCGACCAGCAGGGGAATGAGGAATTCGGCATCGATCGCGCTCTTGCCAACGGTGATGCTGGGTGGCTGGTGCAGCGAATTCCACCATACCACGCTGCGGTTGATGATCGGGATATTGATTGCGCCCAGGAGGCCGAACAGCGCGGGAATGCGCGGTGACAGCCCTTCGCGCTGCGCGGCCTGCGCCAACGCGATATAGGCGGCATAGAGGAAAGCGAGCACAAGCATGCTGGTCAGCCGTCCGTCCCACACCCACCAGGTGCCCCAGGTCGGACGTCCCCAGATCGAACCGGTGGCCAGGCAGATGATCGTGAAGGCGAGGCCCGGAAGCGCCGCGGCGCGTGCCGCCAACGCGGCCAGTGGATGACGCCAGACGAGAAACGCGAGACTGGACAATGCAATCGCCATCCAGCCCCCCATTCCCAGCCACGCGGCAGGAACATGCAGGAACAGTATGCGGACCGTTTCGCCCATCAACCGATCGGGCGGCACCTGGAACAGGCCCCAATACAGCGCCGCAGCACTCGTCAGGAGGCCGCCGACCAGCAGCGCCGGCGTAAGCCAGGCTGCAAGCGACAGGAACCGTTTGGGATTGGCGAAGCCATGCATTGAAATTTACCGTCCGGCACCGCTTTGGCAGCGCTCATCAGGCGTCGCAAGACCGCAGTTCAACGACCGATCAGTTCCTGCGCCATGCGGTCGGCAACCTGGTCGGGCGATACGTCGGTTTCGTCGCTCTGCCGCCAGATCTGCTCGAGCCGACCGGGGATCAGCGCGATACGCTTGCGCACTTCGTTGATGTCGCAAGGGGCATTGTCGCGGCGGCACAGATATTCGAGCGTTACCGAGATGATCCCGCCCGCGTTGATGACGTAATCGGGAGCGTAGAGAATACCGCGTTGCGCCAGCATCGGCCCGTGTTCGGGCCGCTTGAGCTGGTTGTTCGCGCCGCCGGCCACGATCTGGCAATCGAGCCGCGCGATTCCTTCATCGTCGAGCACCGCGCCCAGCGCATTGGGGCTGAAGACATCGCAGGCGATCGACATCACCGCATCGGGAGCCGCGGTTTCGGCGCCGAGTTCGGCGGCCAATGCAGCCGCGCGGTCTTCGTGGATGTCGGACAGCGTCAGCCGGGCTCCATCCTTGGCCAGCAGCCGCGCTACCCCGCCGCCAACGCTGCCGGTGCCCTGCACCGCGACATGGACGCCAGCGACGCTATCCTTGCCCAGCTTGTGCTTGATCGCGGCCTTGATGCCCAGAAAGATGCCCAGCGCGGTAAACGGGCCCGGGTCACCCCCGGCAGCGCCCTCGCCTTCAACCGGAAGCCCCGAAACATGCTGGGTGCGCTGCGCGACGGCGGCCATGTCGGCTTCCGAGATGCCGACGTCTTCGGCCGTGACGTAGCGCCCGCCAAGCGCATCGACGGCATCGGCGAAGGCCGCGAGCAGTTCGGGAGACTTGGTCTTGTCCTTGTCCGCCAGGATGACGGCCTTGCCGCCGCCCATGGGCAGTCCGGCCATGGCGTTCTTGTAGCTCATGCCGCGCGACAGCCGCAGCGCATCGCGCATCGCATCGGCGGGATCGGCATAGTGCCAAAAGCGCGTGCCCCCGGCACCGGGGCCGAGATGCGTTGAATGCAGCGCGATAATCGCGGTCAGCCCGCTCTTGGCATCGCGCACCACATGAACCAGTTCATGGTCATCGAAATCCGCTTCGGTCCAGAAAGCCGTCATGCGTGCGCGCCCCATATGCTTAGGTGGACGGCTGGAAAACGGGCAAAATGGGGCGATCGACGGGGTTCGAACCCGCGACCTCCGGTACCACAAACCGGCGCTCTAACCAACTGAGCTACGATCGCCATATGCCCCCGGAACCGCCCGGGAAGGGGGCCTGATACGCATGCGGGTAACAGCGTCAAGCCGCCCTGCGCAACGGCGCGTGCCTGTTGCACAATGAAGTGCATATGGGAAGCGAAAATCGCAAGCCGGCGTCATACACGCAATTTTCTTTCGCGGTTGTGGTCGGGTCTTCGCGCGCTATCGTGTTACCCATGATCCGACCGGGCGAATCTTCAGCCGATACCCTGTTGAACCACCGCGGCATTCAGCGCGTGCCGAGCGATCGGATCGAGCTGTTCCAGTTGCGCGAGTTCATTGACGGCGACTTGCGAACCGAGCTGATCCGCCTGATCGAACAGGACCGCCGACCCTCGACGCTCGCCGATGCCGGCGAAGACCGGTATTTCCGGACCAGCGAAACCTGTGACCTCGACGCCGGCGAACCCTGCGTGCGTGCGCTCGAGGACAAACTCGCCGCGCTCAACGGCATCGATCCGGCGTATGGCGAACCGCTTCAGGGCCAGCGCTACGACGTCGGGCAGGAATTCAAGCCGCATTGCGACTATTTCAATCGCGGCGGAACGGACTGGGATAAATACTGTTCGGTCGCGGGGCAGCGCACCTGGACGTTCATGATCTATCTGAATGATGTCGAGGCAGGCGGTGCAACGCGGTTCAGGGTCATGGGCAAGACCTTCCAGCCCGAAGCGGGAAAGCTGCTATGCTGGAACAACCGCCGCCCTGACGGGACCGAAAACCCGGCCACGCTGCATCACGGCATGAAAGTCCGCAAAGGGCGCAAATACGTGATCACCAAATGGTACCGCGAGAAGCCCTGGGGCTGGTAAGCGAGCCCCGCGCAGAGTGTGGCGCAAACGCAAAAGGGCGGCCCCGCGGGACCGCCCTTGCATAAGCCTTGTGGCTCGCTGCGCTCAGTTCTTCTTGAGCGACAGACCGCCGAAGCGCTTGTTGAAGGCTGCGACACGGCCGCCTTCCTGAAGCTGCTTGGTGCCACCGGTCCAGGCCGGGTGGCTGGTCGGATCGATTTCGAGCGCCAGCGTATCGCCTTCGCTGCCCCAGGTGGAGCGCGTCTGGAATTCGGTACCATCGGTCATCTTGACCGTGATCATGTGGTAATCGGGGTGACCTTCGGCCTTCATGATTTGCGTCCTTTGAGCTTCGGAGCGGTTCCGACCGATCCAGCTGTTTGTGGGAAAGGCGCGCGCCTAATCGGATTCCCTGCCAAAAGCAAGCCCGATCACGCGGCGCCGCTTGCGCCGTTCAAGCCGCGAAGGATTGCCCGTAGGCACTCCCGCAGCCGGATGCGGATCAGTCCGCCGGAGCGTCGGCGATCATGGCGGTGAACTGGACTTCGCAGGTCACCTTGCCGTCAACCGAAGCCTCGCCCGCGAACTTGCAGACCCGCGCGCGTTTCTGAACGAAACTGGCCTTGAGGTCGAGCAGGACGCCGGGCGTCACCGGGCTGCGGAACTTGGCGTTTTCAATCGCCATGAAATACACCAGCTTGCCAGACCCGGCGAGCCCGAGGCTGTCGACTGCGAGCACGCCGGCGGCCTGTGCCAGCGCTTCGATCTGCAACACACCGGGCATGATCGGCGCGCCGGGGAAATGCCCCTGGAAGAAGTCCTCGTTGAAGCTGACCGCCTTCACCGCATGGATCCGCTCGTCGGGCACGAGCTCCTTCACACGGTCGACAAGCAGCAGGGGATAGCGATGCGGCAAGCGCTTCAGCACCTCGACGACGTCGAAACCCGTATCGCTCATCACCCTGCTCCTTCGTTCAGGCTCAGCGGCCGGCCGGCTGCGCAGCGGGCTGCTGCTGCTGCGCCTGTTGCTGGGCGGCCTGCTGCTGCGCGACATTCATCAGGACCTGCGAGACGGTCTGCTGCGCGGCGAGAGAATCCTGGCGCGGGCGCCAGCCTTCGGGGGGCGTGATCTGGACGGTCGGCACGCGCTGGTCGAGCACGGCGACCAGATCGTCGGTCACGTTGACCGCTTCGGGGGCCCACTGGATCGCATCGGGGGTGAGCAGCAGCTGGATGTTCTTCTGCTGGACCACCTGCTGGCGGACGTTCTGGTAGTCGTTGATCAGCTGTTCAATGGCATAGGTCTGCGCCAGCACGATCGGCTGCGAAGCCTGGCCAAGCTGCTGTTCCTTCTGCTGGATCTGCTGGACCACGCCGGGGTTCGCCTGCAGTTCGGCCTGGCTCAGCTGGCCATTGCTGTCGGTGTCGAGGCTCTGCTGCAGCGTCTGCATTTCCTGGCGGAGCGTGCGGATCTGGCCGATCTGCGCGGCGAATTGCTGGTCGATCTGCTGATAGGCAGCGATCCGCGCCTGGCTGCGCACGATCACCGCTTCNGGGCTGCTGGTGGCAATGCCGGCCACTTGGGCTGCGGCGGGGGTGGCGATGGCCGCGGTGCCCGCGAGTACGGCTGCGGCGATGGTGTTGGTGAAAAGTTTCATCAGAATTGCGTTCCTACGTTGAAGGAGAAGGTTTTGGTGTCGTCACCGACCTGCTTCTTGAGCACGCGAGACACGTCGATCCGGAACGGACCGAAGGGCGAGTTCCAGTTCACGCCTACACCGACCGAGATACGCGGNGCCGGGCTGTCACCGACGAAGACTTCCTTGAAGAAGGTCCCGGGAATGACGTTGCGTTCATTCTCGGTACCGTCGGGAGCAAAACGGTTGGTCACCGCCTGGATGATATCATTGCCCTGGTCGTCGACACCGGGCTGGAGATACAGCAGATTGCCGTTGCCGTCGGTGGCCTGCAGGCCGTTGGGATAATCCTGCAGCACCGGCTGGGTCACGCTGAACAGCGAACCCACGTCGAGGAAGATCGACGGGCGCAGGCCCATTTCGCGGGCCCCGCTGCCGAGCGGGATTTCNAGTTCGGCACGGCCGAGGTAATAGGCCTTGCCGCCCAGCGCATCGTCGACGCGCTGGTCGCTGGCGAGCGCTTCTTCGATCGTNTGCGGGACCAGCGGCGTCGCATCGTCGCCATCGTCGTTGAGGTACTGCAGGCGAACGATGCGGGGGCCGACACCGCGAATGTCGAAGCCGCGCATCTGCGGTTCACCGAGGAAATAGCGGTCGGTCAGGCGGACATCGTCCTGCCCGGCGACCGAATTGTCCTCGAGGCTGCGGATCCAGCCGCCTTCGCCGGTTACCGAGAAGATGAACCCGGCACCGACCGGCCAGTATTTCGCGGCACGCGCACGCGACCGGACATATTTCACGTCGCCGCCCAGACCGGCGAATTCGGTAGTCCAGCTGACGGTTTCGCCGCGCGATGGGCGCAGGCGGCTATTGAGCGTGTCGTAATTGAACGTCAGACCGACGATCGAGCTCGTGCGCTCGCCGATTGCTTCGCAGAGATAGCGGCTGGCAAGGATCGGATCGCAGGTGGCGATGCCGTCCCCATCGCGGTCGGAGAAATACAGCCCTTCNTCGAGNGACACATCGTCNTAATTGAAGGTGTAGCTGCCGATCGCCGANACATANTCGGTCAGCGGAACGCCGGCACGCACCTGCAGACCGGTGGTCGACTGTTCGAAGGTGGTGTTGCGTTCGTTGTTGCGGAAGTTGAAGCTGTTGGTGTCGCGGCGATAGATATCGACCCCGGCAGAGATGTTCCGATCGAAGACATAGGGCTCCGAAAAGCTCACCTGCGCCGATTTCGAGTAGCGCGAATAATTGAGGCTCAACCCCACGGTCTGGCCGCGCCCGCGGAAATTGCGCTGGCGGATCGAGCCGGCCAGGATGAAGCTTTCGAGGCTGGAGAAGCCAGCCGACAGCTGCAGTTCGCCGGTCGCCTGTTCCTCGACATTGGCTTCGAGCACGATCCGGTCGGGCGCGCTGCCCTCGACCTGGTTGATCTCGAAGTTTTCCTGGAAATAGCCCAGCGAATTGATGCGCGCGGTCGACCGCGCGACCGACAGCGAATTGAAGGCATCGCCTTCGGCCAGACGGAATTCGCGGCGGATCACCTTGTCCTGCGTCAGCGTGTTGCCGTTCACGTCGATCCGTTCGACATAGACACGCGGCGCCTCGCGCAGGACGAAGCTCACGTCCATCGTCAGGCTGTCCTGGTTGCGGCTGAATTCGGGCGCGACATCGGCAAAGGCGTAGCCGAACGTGCCGGCCAGCTCGCTCAGCTGCTCGACCGTGTCCTCGACCTGCTTGGCGTCGTACCAATCGCCGCCCTGCATCGGCAGGCGAGCGGTCATCGAGGCGTCGTCGAAATCGCGGATCTGCGATTCGACATCGACTTCGCCGAATTTGTAGCGCTCGCCTTCCTCGACCACGTAGGTGATGATGAAGTCGCGCTTGTCGGGCGTCAGTTCGGCCACCGCCGAGACCACGCGGAAATCCGCATAGCCTTCGGTGAGGTAGAACTGGCGCAGCTTCTGCTGGTCGAACGCCAGGCGATCGGGATCGTAGCTGGTGTTGGAGCTGAAGAAGCTGGTCAGCCGCGCCTGCTTGGTCAGCATTTCGCCGCGCAGCTCGCCATCGGAAAACGCATCATTGCCGATGATATTGATCTGGCGGACCTTGGACTTGGGCCCTTCGCTGATCTCGAAGACGATATCGACNCGGTTCTGCGACAGTTGCACCATCTTCGGTTCGACCGTGGCGGCGAAGCGTCCCTGCCGCTTGTACAGCTCGATGATGCGGGCAACGTCGGCGCGAACCTTCGAACGCGTGAATATCTGCCGCGGCGAAAGCCGGATTTCGGGCAGGATCTTGTCGTTCTTGATCCGCTTGTTGCCCTCGAGGATGATCCGGTTGATGACCGGGTTCTCGACGATGGTGATGACGACATTGCCGTCGCGGTTGACGACGCTGGCGTTCGAGAACAGCTCGGTTGCGTAGAGGTCCTTGAGAACCGCGTCGCCCGCTGCCTGCGTCCACGTGTCGCCCGGACGAAGCTTGATATAGGACAGGATCGTCTGCGGCTCGAGCCGCTGCGCACCGCTTACCGCGATGGTGCGAACCACATCGGCTTGCACCGCTGCGGCAGGCGCAGCCTCGGTCGCGGTTTCTTCCTGTGCGAAAGCGGCGACCGGAACACCGGCGAGCATGGTACTGGCCAAGAGGCCCACCGCCAGCCGTGTGGCGGAATTCCTGCGTCGCGAGGCGGCAAAAGCAAAATCAGTCATCGACAAGGAGTTTCCCGTCCTCGTTATACATACAACGTACCCGGCTGGTGGCGCCCCGATCCGGCAGAGGGTCGCAGCATGCGGGACGACCCTGCCGTCCCCTGCCCCAAGCGCCTGCGCCGATCAAGCTTTGCCACCGTATATCGCCGGTTTCCCGCTCCCTTTCCCCGGCTAATTCCCGAAAACGGGCAAGCTTACGAGGTCGTTGATCGTGACGAACACCATCAGCATGAGCACGAGGGCCACGCCGGCGCGGTACGCCACTTCGGTTCCACGCGGACCCACCGGCTTCCGACGGACAGCTTCTGCCGCGTAGAAAGCCAGGTGCCCGCCGTCGAGCGCCGGGATTGGCAGCAGGTTGATGAATGCCAAGTTAAGCGAAATGAGTGCGGCGAAATTGATGAATGCCATGGCGCCCAGGCTCAGCTGTTCGCCCGAAAACTTGGCAATCTTGACCGGCCCGCCCAGTTCCTGGACCGAGCGTTCGCCGGTGAAAATCTGGCCGATCCCGGTGGCCATCATGTCGATGATACCGAGCGAGTGGTCGACCGCCAGACCGAGCGAGGCGATCATGCCCTGCGGTTCGAAATCGAAAGACGATGCGCCCGACGCGATCCCGATCAGACCGACTTTCGAGACGTTGCCGAAGCGGTCTTCCATCTCGACGCTGCGCACGGGCACCGCGAAGGTGCGTTCTGCCCCGTCACGGTCCACCGTGATGTCGAGCGTGCGGCCGGGGTAAAGCAGGATCGAATCCTGCACGTCGCGGAAATCCTCCATCCGCTCGCCCTCGACCGCAACGATCCGGTCGCCGATTTCAATTCCCGCGGCCCGCGCCGGCGAGACCTCGGCAAATTCGGCCACCGTCATCTGCTGCGCCGCATCGGCGGGAACCGGCTTGCCGTAAAGGGCGAAGAAGCCGGCGAAAATCGCCAGGGTCAGCAGGATATTTGTGGCTGGGCCAGCAAACACGATCAGCGCGCGTTTCCACAGCGCCGCATGATGGAAACTTCCGATCCGGTCCTCGTCGCTTGCCAGCGCAGCGGCATCGGCATCGGGAATGCTCGCGGGGTTCATATCGCCCTTGAACTGGACATAGCCGCCCAGCGGCAGAGCGCTGAGTTTCCAGCGCGTCCCGCGCCGGTCGGTGAAGCCCGCGATTTCCTTGCCGAAGCCGACCGAGAACGCCTCGGCATGGACACCGAACCAGCGCCCGACGAGGTAATGGCCCAGCTCGTGGATCGTGATCAGCGGCCCGAGCAACAGCGGGAAACCGAGCACGTAATACAGCCAGAGAGGAAGGTTCAATTCCACGGGTCAGGCAGGCTCCAATATACGCGTCGCGCGACTGCGGGCATCCTCGTCCACCCGCAGCACATCTTCGAGCGTGCGGGGAGCTTCGGGCAATTCGCCTTGGTTGAGGACATCCTCCACCACTACGGCAATCCGGCTGAACGCAATCTTACGGTCGAGGAAGGCAGCCACGGCAATCTCGTTGGCTGCATTCAGCACCGCTGGCGCGGCTCCGCCAACCTCCGCCGCCTCACGCGCGAGACGCGTGGCCGGAAAACGCGTTTCGTCCGGGGCGAAGAAGGACATCTCGCCGATTGCGGGCAGGTCGAGCGGTGCCATCGGCGTATCCATCCGCGCGGGCCAGGCGAGGCACGAGGCGATCGGCACACGCATGTCCGACGGTCCGAGCTGCGCCAATGTCGAGCCGTCGCGGTATTCAACCATCGAATGGATCACGCTCTGCGGGTGCACCACGATACGGATGCGATTGAGCCCGACAGGAAACAGGTGATGCGCCTCGATCAGTTCGAGGCCCTTGTTGAACATCGTCGCGCTGTCGACGCTGATCTTGGCGCCCATGTCCCAGTTGGGATGCGCGATCGCCTGTTCGGGCGTGACCGCGGAAAGGTCATCCACCGTTCGCAGCGGGCCGCCACTGGCCGTGAGCGTGATCGACCGGACATCCTCGATCCTGCCGCCGGCGAGGCACTGGAAGATCGCATTGTGTTCGCTGTCCACCGGCAACAGCGTTGCCCCGTGGCGGGCGACTGCGGCGGTCATCACTTCGCCCGCGGAAACCAGCGCTTCCTTGTTGGCCAGCGCGATTGTCCCGCCCTGTTCGATGGCAGCCATGACCGGCCCGAGACCGGCGCAGCCGACGATCGCAGCCACGGTCATGTCGACCGGGCGCGAGGCCGCTTCGCACAGGGCACCCCGCCCCGCGGCCGCTTCGATCCCGCTTCCGGCCAGCGCATCGCGCAGCTCGCCGAGCCGGCTTTCGTCCGCCACCACCGCAACCTGCGCACCGAATTCGCGCGCCGTGGCCGCTAGGGCCGCGACGTTGCTGTTGGCCGTAAGCGCGACCACGTTCCACTCAGCCGGATTGCGACGAACGAGATCGAGCGTCTGTTCGCCCACCGAGCCAGTGGCGCCGAGGATCGATATCGAACGCATCAGCGTGCCGCCCCGAGCAGGACACCGGCCAGCAGCACGACGGGGATCATCCCGTCCGTCCGGTCGAATACGCCGCCATGACCGGGGATCAGCCTGGAACTGTCCTTCACTCCGGCCTTGCGCTTGAGCCAGCTCTGCAGGAAATCGCCCGCCTGAGCGACGACGGCAACCGCCGCGCCCAAGCCCAGGATCTGGCCCGCTTCGGAGAGGTCGAAGAACATCGTCGTCTCGCCCGCAACGCTGCGCGCCACAACGTAGATCCAACCCGCAATCCAGACGGTCGCACCGACGATTCCGCCAAGCAGCCCCGCCCAGGTTTTCGAAGGGCTGATTGCCGGCGCGATCTTCGGACCGCCCAGCGTGCGTCCGAAGAGATAGGCAAAACTGTCCACGAAAATGACCGCGCCGATCACCCCGACGACAATCGGCAGCGGGAAGCGCGACAGCATGTAGCCGGCAACGCCAATGTAGATCGTGCCGGCAAGGATGCCCGCCAGGCGATAGGATATGTTGGGTGTCGCTTTGACGACAAGCAGGACGAATTCGACCAGCGTGGCCAGAACCACGGCCAGCACGAACCAGCCGAACCACGGTTCGCCCGCGACCAGCGCGCCCGCTGACAGCGCAATCATCACCAGCGCGGAAACGATCCGTACCGGCAAATCGGCATTCTTGCGCGCGGCTACGCCCGCTCCAGTTTCAGCGTCCACCAAATCGCCTCTCCCTCTCCGCGAACTCGGCCAGCGCCCCGGTTAGGTGGTCCGGGGTGAAATCCGGCCATAGCACATCGAGGAAGAGCATTTCCGCGTATGCTGCCTGCCACAAGAGGAAATTCGACAACCGCACTTCGCCGCTGGTCCGGATCAGCAGGTCGAGCGGCGGCAGGTCAGCGCTGAACAGATGGCGTTCGATCGATTTCTGCGAGATTTCGCCTTCGGCCGCCGCCTTGCGCGCGGCCTGCGTGATTTCCGCATGCGCGCCGTAATTGAGCGCGACTGCCAGCGTGCGCGATCCTTGCGCCGTCTGCGCCAACGCATCCTCGAGCATCTCGACGATGTCCGGTGCCAGCGAACGCCAATCGCCGAGGATATGCAGCCTGACGTCGTTGGCGATGAATTCGGGGAGGTCCGATTTGATGAACTTGCGCATCAGGTTCATCAGATCGTCAACCTCTTCCTCGGGCCGCTTCCAGTTCTCCGAACTGAAGGCATAGAGCGTGAGGCATTCGACCGGCGTATCCTTCAGGCTGCGCACCAGTTCGCGCACGGCCTCCACGCCCTTCCTGTGCCCCATTGCGCGGGGCAGGTGCCGGCGTTTGGCCCAGCGGCCGTTGCCGTCCATGATGATGGCAACGTGCCGCGCAGCTTTGTCAGGGGTGGTCACGAGTTCGTCCGATAGTGGCGGGCGCTGCAGGCGTGCGCGCGCGAACCGAAGGTCCGGCATCGCCCGCAGCGNACACAGATGCGGCGCGGGCCGCTCACTGCGTGAGGATTTCCTTTTCCTTCTGCGCGGCGACCGTATCGCATTCGGCGACATATTTGTCGGTCAGCTTCTGCACTTCGTCCTCGCCGCGCTTGCGCTCGTCTTCGGAAATTTCCTTCTTCTTTTCGTCTTCCTTGAGCGCTTCCATGCCATCGCGGCGCACATTGCGGATCGCGATCTTGGCCTGTTCGGCATATTGGCCTGCCAGCTTCGCCAGCTCCTTGCGACGTTCCTGCGTCAGGTCGGGCATCGGCAGGCGGACGTTCTGCCCGTCGATCATCGGATTGAGACCGAGGTTGGCCTTGGCGATACCCTTTTCGACAGCGGTGACATTGGCCTTGTCCCACACCTGCACGCTGAGCATGCGGGGTTCGGGCGCGCTTACCGTGGCGACCTGGTTGAGCGGCATCATCGAGCCGTAGACCTCGACCATCACGGGATCGAGCAGGCTGGTGTTGGCGCGACCCGTCCGCAATCCGCCAAGATCGCTCTTCAGGCTCTCGACCGCGCCGTTCATACGGCGTTCGATATCGGCTTTGTCATACTTGGCCATGGCGGCTTCCTCTGTCTTTTCGTTCAGTTCCTGACGATCGTCTGCACGCCCTGACCGCTCAGCACGCGGGCCAGATTGCCTTTCTCGCGGATCGAGAAAACGACGATCGGAATATTGTTGTCGCGGCACAATGCAACCGCGCTGGCATCCATGACCTTGAGATCATCGGCCAACACCTTGCCGTAACTTACGGTATCGAAACGCTTGGCGCCGGCATTCTTCTTCGGGTCACTGTCGTAGACACCATCGACGCTGGTGCCCTTGAGCAGCGCATCGCAATTCATTTCCGCGGCACGCAGGGCTGCGCCGCTATCGGTGGTGAAGTAAGGCGCGCCCACGCCGGCCGCGAAAATGACGATACGGCCCTTTTCGAGATGCCGCTCCGCGCGGCGCCGGATCACCGGTTCGCAGACCTGGTCCATCTGCACCGCGCTCTGCACACGGGTCTGCACGCCGAGCTGTTCGAGCGCGCTCTGCATGGCCAGCGCATTCATCACCGTGGCGAGCATGCCCATGTAGTCGGCCTGCGCGCGGTCCATCCCCTGCGCCGCGCCCGCCATCCCCCGAAAGATGTTGCCACCGCCGATGACCAGGCAGATCTCGAGCCCGGTCTCCTTGGCTGTTTTCACTTCTCGCGCCAGTTCCATCACGAATGCCGGATCGATGCCGAACTGCTGATCGCCCATCAGCACTTCACCCGAAAGTTTCAGGAGGACACGTTTCATCGTCGAAAGGGGCATGGATTCTCGCTCGGCAGAAGTTGGCGCGGCTTTAGAGCGCATGAAGGGCGCTGCCAAGTGCGCGGGAGGTTTTGGAACACCAATGGGATAGGCGGCCTTCCGGCCAGCGCGTGATTTGGCGCAGCGCTCCACGCGGGTTGCTTGNGCAGAATCACCGNCGNCCAATGGAAAGCGGCCGCCGAACCGAAGCCCGACGACCGCCCCCGAATACGGGTATTTCCTAGTAAGCGCAGGAAAAGGCTTTGTTCCAGCCTCTTACTGCGGCTCATGCACAGAATTATCCGGCNGCTGCAGCCGCAACTTCCGCGGCGAAGTCGGATTCTTCCTTCTCGATGCCNTCGCCCAGCTGGAAGCGGACATAGTCCACCAGCTCGACCTTGGCACCGACGTCCTTGCCGGCCTCCTCGACGACCTGCGCGATGGGGGTCTTGTTGTCCATCACGAAGACCTGGCTGAGCAGCGCGTTTTCCTTGGCGTACTTGCCGATCGCGCCTTCGACCATCTTTTCCTGGACGGCTTCGGGCTTGCCGCTTTCGGCAGCCTTTTCCTTGGCGATCGCGCGTTCGCGTTCGATCACTTCGGCGTCGAGGCCGTCAGCGGTCAGCGCCTGCGGGAAAGCGGCGGCGATGTGCATGGCCAGCTTCTTGCCCAGTTCCTCGAGCTTGGCGGCGTCGCCTTCGCTCTCGAGCGCGACGAGCACGCCGATCTTGCCGAGGTCGGGCGCCACAGCGTTGTGCATGTAGGGCACGATCACGCCATTGGTGACCGAAACGGTCTTCATGCGGCGGACCTGCTGGTTCTCGCCGATGGTCGCGACATTGTTCGTCAGCTTGTCGGCAACGCTGCCGCCATCGGGATAGTCAGCCGCCTTGAGCGCTTCGACATCGTCGGCCGAGGCCTTGAGCGCGACCTGCGTGGTCTTGCGGACGAAGTCCTGGAACTGGTCGTTCTTCGCGACGAAGTCGGTTTCCGAGTTCACTTCGACGGCAACGCCCTTGGTGCCTTCGACGGCAACGCCGACGAGACCTTCGGCAGCGGTCCGGCTCGACTTCTTCTGGGCAGTGGCGAGACCCTTGGCGCGCAGCGCGTCGACTGCGGCTTCGATATCGCCGTCCGCAGCTTCGAGAGCCTTCTTGGCGTCCATCATGCCTGCGCCGGTCTTTTCGCGCAGAGCCTTTACGTCAGCAGCAGTGAATGCAGCCATGGTGTTTTCCTTCTCGATATGATGTGCGGGCACCGGGCCAGCTAGGGAGCGGCCCGGCGCGTAACTCCGCTATATGACGGGCGCATGATGGCGCCCGTCAATGGAGGGCTCAGGCCCCGACGGTTTCCTCGGGCGGATTTTCCATCGCGCCGACATCGGCACCCGAATCCTGCACGCCGTCTCCCTTGCCGCTCTTGGCCGCATTGGCGACCGCTTCGCAGTAGAGGCGGATGGCGCGGGCAGCGTCGTCATTGCCCGGGATCGGGAAGGCGATGCCCTCGGGGTCGACATTGGTGTCGAGCACGGCAACCACGGGGATGCCGAGAACGTTGGCTTCCTTGATCGCCAGATCTTCCATGTTGGCGTCGATCACGAACATCACGTCGGGAATACCGCCCATGTCGCGGATGCCGCCCAGCGAAAGTTCGAGCTTGTCCCGCTTGCGGGTCAGGTCGAGGACTTCCTTCTTGGTCAGACCGGCAGTGTCGCCCGACAGGCGTTCGTCAAGCGACTTGAGATACTTGATGCGTTCGCTGATCGTCTTCCAGTTGGTCAGCATGCCGCCGAGCCAGCGATGGTTGACGAAGTGCTGGCCCGAAGCGAGCGCGGCTTCGCGGATCGCGTCCTGCGCCTGGCGCTTGGTCCCGACGAACAGCACTTTGCCGCCCGAACGGGCCGTCTGCTGGACGAAGTCGAGCGCGCGCGCGAAGAGCGGCACGGTCTGCGACAGGTCGATGATGTGGATGCCGTTGCGCGCGCCGAAGATGTACGGCTTCATGCGCGGGTTCCAGCGGTGGGTCTGGTGGCCGAAATGCGATCCGGCCTCGATCAGTTCCTGCATCGTGACGGTAGGTGCCGCCATAGTAGAATTCCTTTCCGGTTATGCCTCTGGAAAGCTGGAACCCGAATGCGGTCATGTCCCGCGGCGGGCACCGGTATGTGCGCCTTCCATGTGGATTTGCCCGCAGCGCAACGACCGGGAATCGCCCGAATGCGTTGCAGACCGCGCGCCCTTAGCGCTGCGGCCGGACAAAATCCAGCATCAATTCCGGATGNGAAACGGAATTTACGCGTCAGTTACCGCTTGACAGANCAGAACAAAAAGAGAACAAATGTTCCAGCAACGGAACAGCCGCGTTGCAGTGCTGGTTTTCCACACGGCTGGGCCCGGTCTGTCAACAGGTTTGTCGACAGGCATCTAGGGAGATTTAGAGATGTTCGCACTGGTCCTGATCACGTTGTTTGCCGCCATGACCGCGGCGACCGCAGCCGTTCTGGCCGACAGCGCGCTGCGCTGGTGGTCGGCCTTTTCAAGCCTGCGCCGCGAACTCCCTGGCCAGGCGGACGGCGCCCTTCCCGCGCTGCGTCCGACCTCCGGCGCAGCGCGTCCCGCATTGCTCCGCCCTGCTGCTCTGCGGACAGCGAACCGCGGGATCAGCCGCGCCGCTTGAAACGGGCGTAGCGCANTAGCGAATAGGGTAGCAGCAGCAGGTANCCGGCACAGATCGCGCTGAGCGTCCACCATGGCTCGACCAGCAATGCGGCGAACAGGAGACCCACGAAAGCCAGCACCTCGAGCCTGATTCCCCTCCGCGGGCGCAGCGAGGTCCAGCTGGGTGTGGCGATGTTGGAGATCATGAGAACGGCTATCGTGGCCAGCCATATGCCGACCAGAACGGGATTGCGCAGCTCTTCCATTCCCGTCGCCATCCACAGATAGAAGGGCGCGAAGGCGAGGCCCGCCCCGATCGGCGCGGGCACGCCGGTGAGGAAGCCGAGCGATTTATGCGGCTGGTCCTCCACATCGATCTGCGCATTGAACCGCGCGAGGCGCAGCGCACAGCAGATCGCGAAAGCGAGCGCGGCAAACCAGCCGAGCCGCGGCTCCGCCGACAGCGACCACAGGAAGATTATGATCGCGGGTGCGGTGCCGAAGCTGAGCGAATCGGCCAGGCTGTCAAGCTCGGCCCCGAAGCGCGACTGCGCCTTCAGCGCACGCGCGACCCGGCCATCAACCCCGTCGAGCACGCCGGCAAGGATGACGGCGACGACCGCGGCACCCCAGTTCTCGTCGATCGCGAAGCGGATGCCGGTCAGTCCGGAACACAGCGCGGCGGCGGTAACCGCATTGGGGATCATCGCGCGCAAGGTCAGCGCGCGCGTGTGGATCTCGGCGGGCGGTTCGTCCTCGGTCGCTTTCGGCCCCAGGCGGACAGCCTTATCGTGTTCGGTCATTGTGCTACACCCTCAAGCAATTGCTGCGATCCGATTTCGGCCAGCACGGTTTCACCTGCGACGACTTTCTGGCCCAGCAGGACCTTGGGATCGGTTCCGGCAGGAAGATAGACATCGACCCGGCTGCCGAAGCGGATCAGCCCGATCCGCTGCCCCACACCGACCGTGTCTCCGGGCTTGACGAAGGGGACGATCCGCCGTGCGATCAGGCCCGCAATTTGCGTGAAGCCGATCTTCAGCCCATCGGTCCTCTCGATCAACAAGTGCTGCCGTTCGTTCTGCTCGCTCGCCTTGTCGAGACCCGCGTCGAAGAACTCGCCGGGGATATAGACCACCCGGCGAACCGTGCCCGCGATCGGTGCCCGGTTGATATGCACATCGAAGACCGACATGAAAATCGAAATGCGTGTCACCTGCCCCGGGGTAAGCCCGGAATGGCCGGTGCCGTCGTCGACCATCATTTCCTCGGGCGGGTCGACCTGCGCGATCAGCGAAACGAGCCCGTCGGCGGGGGACAGGATCACCCGGTCATCCTGCGGCACCACGCGCTCGGGATCGCGAAAGAAGGCGAAGANGCCGAGCGAGAGGAGCAGGAGCGGCCAGCCGATGATCTCCCAGTCGAAACCGATCAGGAACACGAGGCTGACGAGCACCGCGACCGCGCCGAACTTGCGGCCTTCGGGATGAATCGGCGGCCATGACCAGCGCACGTCGCCGCGGCCACGATTGTCGAGAAGATCACCTGCCATCGCAAACACCTAGGGCCTGGGCCCCACGGTCACAAGGTGTCATCCCACCTTGCGCACGAACACCGCCCCCGCCGAGTATCCGGCGCCGAAGCTGCAGATNAGCCCCGTATCGCCGGCCGACAGATCTTCGTGGTGCTTGTGAAAGGCAATGATCGACCCGGCGCTGGAAGTGTTGGCATAGGTATCGAGCACCGTAGGGCTTTCGTCCGCACTGGCTTCGTGCCCCAGCACCCGCTGCGCGATCAGCCGGTTCATGCCCGCATTGGCCTGATGCAGCCATAGCCGGCGCAGCGCCTGCGGATCGATGCCAAGTCGCTCCGCTTCGGTCACGATCATTTCGGCGACCATCGGCACGACTTCCTTGAAGACCTTGCGGCCTTCCTGGACGAACAGCTTGTCCGGCTTCCCCTCGCCTTCGGGTGAAGCGCGGTTGAGGAAGCCGAAATTGTTGCGGATGTTGTTCGAGAATACGGTCTTGAGCCGCGTACCGAGGATATCCCAATGCCCTGCCGGGGCCATTTCGGCGTCCTCGACAAGGACGGCGGTCGCCACATCGCCGAAGATGAAGTGGCTGTCGCGATCGCGCCAGTTGAGGTGGCCGCTGGTGACTTCGGGACTGACCACCAGCACGCTGCGCGCATTGCCCGCGCGGATGTAATCGGCAGCGGTCTGGATGCCGAAGGTCGCGGACGAGCATGCGACATTCATGTCGAAGGCGAAACCGTCGATCCCCAGCTCCTGCTGGATCTCGATCGCCATCGCCGGATAGGCGCGCTCCATGTTGGACGCCGCGCACAGCACAGCGTCGACATCGGCCACATCGCGGCCTGCCCGCTTAAGCGCATCGCGCGCCGCCTTGACGCCGATCTCCGCCATCACCGAAGGTTCGTCGTTCGACCGTTCGCGCATCCGCGGCGCCATGGTTTCCGGGTCGAGGATCGGCGCCTTGGTCATCACGTGGCGCGCCTTGATCCCGCTCGCCTTTTCGATGAACTCTACCGAACTGGGCTGCAGTTCCGCGACTTCGCCCGCCGCAATCGCCTGCGCGTTGTCGGCATTGAATATCTCGACGTAGCGATTGTAGCTTTCGACGAGTTCTTCATTGGTTATGGTTTCGCCGGGCGTGAACAGCCCGGTGGAGGAGATGACCGCGCGCCCGGCCGAATTCTGGTTCTGGCTCATTGCGGCTGGTTAGTCTCGCTCAGATTTTCTCGCAACCGTCTAACCGGCCCCGCCCTGCCGTCCGGCCGCTGCGCCGCGAGACGCCGCAGTCCAGACCGATGCCCCCCTTGGCAATGACACGGCGACTCGATACCGCAGCCGCATGCCCGAACTGTCCCTCAGCCGTCCGACCAGCTTCTGCGATGCCTGCGCGATCCGCAATCGCGCGATTTGTGCCGATCTCGATGATCGCGAGATCGGCCTGCTCAACGGCATTGGCCGGCGGCGCCATTTGGTCGCGGGCGAGCAACTGATGTGGGAAGGCGACGAGGCCGTGCTGGTGGCCAACGTCATCGAAGGCATGCTCAAGCTCTCGACGCATCTGTCCGATGGCAAGGAACAGATCCTCGGGCTCGTCTATCCGTCGGATTTCCTCGGCCGGCCTTTCGGCGAAACCTCGCCCTATGGAGTCGAGGCGCTGACCGACACGGTCATCTGCGTCTTCGAACGGAAGGATTTCGAACGCTTCGCCAGGGATCACCCCCGGCTCGAACACAAATTGCTCGAACGAACGCTGACCGAACTCGATCGCAGCCGGCGCTGGATGTTGCTGCTGGGGCGGATGACTGCCGAACAGAAGGTCGCCAGCTTCCTGCTGGAGATAGGCGAACGGCTGGGCAACGCCAAAGCCCGCGCAGGCACCCACGTCCCGCTGCCGCTTTCTCGGCAGCAGATCGCCGATGTGCTGGGCCTGACCATCGAAACGGTGAGCCGGCAACTGACCCGGCTGCGCAATGCGGGCGTCATCGACCTGCCCTCGCGCCGCGAAATCGTCCTGCAGGATCTACCCGACCTCGAGGCGCGCGCGAGCTGACCGCCGAGCCCCGCGGGCCGGTTTGTCATTTAGTAGAGGGTGGCGGTGGTGGCAGGGCTTGAATCGAACTTCGCAAATAACGTTTTGAAATCAATCCAGTACTCAGAGGCAGCGTAAACGCTCCCCCACACTCTCCCCCACATTTTTGTTCATATAAGCCTTGTTCGATTCAGCTTTTCGGCAGTTAAGCTGAATATTTTGGGCTTTCGCAATGCTCTCACATGCGATTTTCGAAGTCGGTCGAGACCTACCGAACTCCACCTACAGGCACTGCTCCCAGCCGTCGAGCACCTGGGTGCAAGTTCGGCCCGAGAACTTAATTCGGCCCCTCCCCAGTTCTTGGTATTGACCTACGAAGCTCACACTGACTCAACGAGTCCAATGAGAATACATTGCGGACGAAATTTGATCGACAGGTGCAACCATTCCAGCACCTTGCTAGGTGTCAGAAGATGAAGACCGACCTCGATCATCTGCCACCGCAAAAGCAGCGCGAGCTGGAGCGCGTGGTGCAGCTGATCTTTGAAGAATTCGACGACGCCTTCGCGCTGGCCAAGCACGAGTGGAAGAAGGCCGGACGCATCCTCAAGGTGATCCTTTACGGAAGCTATGCGCGCGGCACCTGGGTCGATGAACCGCACACCGCCAAAGGCTACCAGTCGGACTACGACCTTCTGATCATCGTGAACGACAAGCGGCTGGTCGACCGGGTCAAGTACTGGTCGAAGCTAGATGACCGGCTGATGCGCGAGTACGGCGTAACCAAGGCGCTCAAGACCCCGGTCAATTTCATCGTCCACACCCTTCAGGAAGTGAACGACGGGCTGGCGCATGGCCGCTATTTCTTCATGGACGTGAAGCTGGACGGAATCGCGCTTTACCAGTCCGACGAAACCGAGCTGCACACGCCCAAGCCGAAGACGCCACAGCAGGCGCTGGGAATGGCGCAGGAGTATTTCGAAGAATGGCTACCAAGCGCTCAGAGTTTTATGCGCGGATATGGCCACGCCGTTGACGATGGAGACCTGAAGAAGGCTGCCTTTGACCTGCACCAAGCTTGCGAGCGCCTCTATCACACCGTTCTCTTGGTCTGCACATTCTACACACCTCACGTGCACAATCTCGGCTTCCTGCGCACTCAAGCCGAACGCATTGATGCGCGTCTCACTTACGTCTGGCCACGCGACAACAGGCGTGACCGCGCCCTTTTCGAGAAACTCAAGGAAGCCTACGTCAAGGCGCGCTATTCGAAGCACTATCGGATCACGAAAGATGAACTCGAATGGCTCGGCGAGCAGGTCGATGAGCTTGGTCGGGTTGTTCACGAGGTGTGTTCAGAGCGGCTCGAAAAGCTCAAAGCTGAAGCAAGGGCGCGCCCGGAAAAGCAGTAGGCTCAGCGGTCGCCGAGGGGCAGCTTATCGAGATGGCTTGCCGAAAGTACACCTTCGGCTTCCGACCCTAATTTCGGTCGTAGCAGCGCATTCGACCTATCGCCAAAAGCGGTCGCTCATGAAGAACCGGTTGTCGTCGGTAACGCGCCCCAATCGCAGCCATTCTGGTACGAGATCTGAACGCCCAAAAGCGGTTGATCGTTACGCGACAGCTACGCGCTACACTCTCTGAGACTCAACAAATCGTCGCAAAAATTTCAGAATGTTAGGGTGGACAAAAAAGCGGTCGCGAACCGCAGTCGAAAACGGCGCCGAGTTTGAGCCCAGCGCCGTTCATTCTTCTTATTCAATACAAAGTGGTTTGAGCGTTAACCGTTGCATGAATACTCGAACTGCGCCGCGAAATAACCGGCGTTCTGGATTATGCGAATGACGTTGAAAGATGCCAGACCGCCATTCGAAGCACAGATGTTTTGCGCGCCTTGCTCGGCCGCAGCTATTGCCTGTCCGACTTCGGGGAGAAATGGCCCGATATCCGTTTGCTGAGCCACCGCGGCCGAAGAGCCGAACGCGATCGCAGCCGAGATTGCCAGAATCTTCGTTTTAGTTTTGAACATGGTATTTTCTCCGTGGGCTCTATGCCCTTCACGCCGACATAATGGCTTGGATCTCCGAATCTCGGCCGAGCAGCCCGGCCAACGGACGCAATACGCCGACCGGGCGTGCTCGGAGCAATCCAAGCCGCTTATCGTTGCTCCGACGAAAATGATTTCGCGCCCGACCAATCCCGTGAGCCAGGCAAGAGCGACTCGCTCCGGTCGGTCTCCTGGCTTGCGGGTCATCGATTGAAATACACCTTCCCGAACCAATCACTAAGTTCAGTGGCTGCGGAGTGACCCGCCAGTATTTCTCGCTCGCCGCTTACAGTTGCAGGGACAGCCGCAGATTTGACCTTGGAAGGCCTCACTGTGTTCCCGTTACCGGTGCGAATTGACGCTGAATGCGCGCAACGTTGCATCCAGCTAGCTTTTTGTATCGGTTCGCAGCTCTGAAAAGAAGGAGCGAAGGGATCATATGCGTCGAACGGTGCGGAAACATCGTCAATCCCCACCGATGACCATCCAGTCCCGTCCCATTTCGAATGCTCGTATTGACGCTGCCCCGAGCAGCTGCGCAATAAGCTCGGCCGACTCGACGAGCCGTGGGCCGGGGCGATTGAAATAGTGATGGCCATCGACGGCGAAGACCTTTCCCGCGCGAACCGCGGTAAGGTCTCTCCAACCGGAGTGGTCGACGAGCGATCCGATATCGGCGAGCGTCTGTGGCAACTGATATCCGCAGGGCATCGCGACGATCAGCTCGGGATCGGCGGCGATCAAGTCTTCCCATTCCAGCCACGGGGAATGTTCACCGGCTCGCGCGAATAACGGACGACCGCCGGCCGCCTCGATCAGTTCGGGCACCCAGTTTCCCGCCGCCATCAGCGGATCGATCCATTCGATCGCGGCGACGCTCGGACGATCTATCCTTCGCGCTCGGTTTACGGCCAGCTCTGCCATGCGCCGTCTCAAGCCGTCGACCACCGACGATGCTCGCTCGGACAATCCCGCCGCTTCGGCGACCTTGGCGAAATCGCCCCACACATCCTCCAGCGTGTCGGGCGCTAGCGAAAGCAGGACCGGTGCGGTTCCAGTCCACTCGACCAGTGCCTCCTCCAGATCGACAGGGGTAACCGCGCAGACCGCGCATTGCGACTGCGTCAGGATGAGGTCCGGTCGTAAGTCGCGCAACAGCGCGGTATCGACCTCGTATACCGACAGTCCTTGCCGCACGATTTCCTGAACCCGGTCGTCAATCTGCCGCGACGTCAGTCCTTTCTCGAGCTTGGTCGACGTGACGACCGGCAACCCCTTTACGAAAGGGGGATAGTCGCATTCGTGCGAGCGCCCGACAAGGCTCTCTCCCATCCCGAGCGCGACGGCGATCTCGGTCGCGCTCGGCAGGAGAGACACTATCCGCGGATGCGCCATGTCACGCGAGCCGCAGCCGCGGCGCGGGTCCGAAGAGCTTTGGAGCGGTCGTGGTAAGGAGCCAGTACCCGGCCGAAAGTCCCGCGAACCAAAGCGCGTCGTTGGCGAAGATCTGTCCCGCGATCGGCATCGTGAACGTCTCGGTCCCGCCTACGACCAACGCAAACCCGAATAGCGCGCCTTCGTAAACGAAGAAGCCGACCAGAAAGGCGCCCAGCATCCGAAGGGCGCTCAACTCGTGCCGTTCGCCCATGACGGCGACACCTGCGAGCATAGCGAGAACCGATGCGATGCCCAGCGCACCGCCCCATGCGAACGCATAACTCGTTTGCGGGTAGCCGAGAACGGTGAACCCCAGTACCTGATTGCTCGCCCAGATCGCGAGGATCGTCGCCAGCGCGAGCGGGCGGCGCATGGTTGCGGCGGTCACGATCGCAAGAGCCACGAACGGCATCATGCAAGCGGCAACCAGCGATCCGCCGATCGTCGCCAAGGCGAGCGTGACAGGCCATGCGAACGTAGCGGTCTCGGACTGCGACGTCATTTCATTCGTCATCGAAATTCTCCCTAGAAACGCGCGCGCGCGCCGACGGAGAAGCAGCGTCCCGGCGTCGCGAAGCTGAAGACATCCTCGTAGTCGGCGGCCGTCAGGTTCTCGACCCGGCCGAACAGCTCGACATTATCCATGACCCTCACGTCGGCGTTGACGTTCAGCAGCAGGTAGTCGTCCAATTGCACGCGAACCGGTACGAACGAGGGATCGATAAAAGCGCTGTCGATCGTCTCGCCATTGTAGCGCGCTACGAGCGTGACCCCTCCCGCATCTCTGGGAGCGCGCCAGTCGACGGCCAGACTGGCGGTATGCGAGGGCCGACGTACCTCGCGGGTGCCATCCTCGCGGGAACGCAGATAAGTGTAGGCTCCATTGACGCGCCAAGCCTCGCCGAATCGCGCCTCGCCGAACACCTCGACGCCGTTTCTCTCAGAGACGGTATCGCGATTGCCAGGGCTGGCGATGAAGTTCGGGGGGGGGAAAGAAGTGAAGATCTCGTCGTCCAACTCGCTTTCGAAATAGGTGACCCCGATCGAAGCGCGCTCACCGAAGAGCGACTGGTCGATCCCGATCTCCCATCCACTCGACTTCTCGGGCCTAAGGTCGGGATTGCCGATGAAGCGGCCATCCACGAAACCGTAGAGTTCGTAGAACGAGGGGTTCTTCACCCCCGATCCTGCGGCCCCGCGCACCCGCGTCGTTGCAGCAATCCGGTAGCTCGCCTGAAGTCTATATGTGGTCGTATCGGCGAACTGGTCGTTCCAGTCCCTGCGGATCGAAGCGGACGCGCTCGCCCGGTCTCCTAGATCGATCGCATACTGACCGACGAGACCGACATTGTCGATCTGCCGACGACCGGTGAATGCGAAGCCGGTCGGATCGGTGTTACGGAAACGTTCGCGTTCGACATCGAGAGCCGCCGTGACCCGATGTGTGACACCTCCAGCTTCGATACGCAACGTCGTATCGTAGGATCCTTTCAGCCTCTGCCCTTCGCTGCCGTAGCTGCGTCCAGTCGAAGCGAAACCGTCGCGCCGGGTGTCCGCGATCTGTGCCGACAACGCATGGGTCCAGCGATCGTCGAGAAGATCGAGCTCACCCCGCAGGAGCGCATAGACAGCCTCGTTCTCGAAGCGGTTGCCGGGGGTGTCGATCTGGAATCCGAAGGTCGGACTTGCCGGATTGGCGTCGCTGTCGTTGAATTCGGCGTCAGTACGCGCGTAGCGTAACACGCCGGTGAGGCGTGCATTGTTTATAGGCGCGAACGTCGTCTTCAGCGAGACTGCGCTGCTGTCGTTCGCAAGATCGCGTATTCCGTTTCGGGCGCCCGGCGTGCCATCCACGGTGTTAAGCGTGGCGGACAGCGCATAGTCGAGATCGCCGCTATATCCGGCGATCCGGGCAGCGCCGTTCAGCGTGCCGAACGAACCGGCTTCGATACGCGCGACCGCTCCGGGCGCATCGCGGCCGCCGAGAGTGATGTACTGGATGACGCCGCCGATCGCGTCCGATCCGTAGATCGCGCTCTGCTGCCCGCGCAGCACTTCAATCCGCGCCGCCTCGTCGGCGATAAGCGTTCCGAAATCGAATTCTCCAGCGTAGGGGTCGGACACCTCGATCCCATCGACCAGGACGAGCGTATGATTGGCTTCGGCCCCTCGCAAACGGACCTGCGTCTGGCCGGGAACCCGTCCCACCGCGACACCCGGGACGTCGCGCAGCACGTCGGACACCTCGCGCACTTGCCGCCGATCGAGGACCTGCCGGTCGAGGACCGTGACCGAGCCGCCGACCTGGTCGATCGGCACGGGATCGGTCGCGCGGTTCCCGGTAACGACGATCGAGATCATGGAGGTTTCGGGATCGGCATCGGGATCGATCGTTTGCGCGAGCGCCGGACTTGTCAGGAACGCGGAAGACAGAAGCAATAAATGAACGTATTTCATAGACACGAATTTCCAGGGCGCCAGGCGACTTGGCCGGAGCGTCCGTGCAAACACGGTCGACGAGACTGCCAAGGGACGGACGCGTGCATCCCCCGGCGGTCCTGCCGATGCGGCTCCAACCGCTACTCGTCGCCCGGACGAAATTCGTTTCGCGCCCGGCCAATCCCATGAGCCCGGCAAGAGCGACACGCACCGGTCGGTCTCCTGGCTCACGGGTCACCGCACACGACATACCTTCCCAGACGGACACCGCCGCCCAGTGGTCGTGGAGCGAACCCCACCCATGTCACGCGCTCGCCGCTTACAGTTGCAGGGACAGCCGCAGAATTGGCCTATCGAGACCTCACTGCGTTCCCGTTACCGGCACGCTTTATCGACATTTGATTCTGCCGACGCACGCGTCATAGACTTTGGTAGAAAGAGCGGCAAGCGCGCAGTTCCAGAGCAACACCGCAAGACGATGGACACCGTTTCGGGGGAGGTGAACCTAATGCATCGCATCTGCTTAAGTCACCAGCTGAAATGCGCGGATGTTGATCCATCGACCTTTGGATTGGCACCAGCTTTCGCTTTCATCTGAGATCGATTGACAAGCCATTGCCTTGAATATCGCGAATGATATCGGAAGCCGCACAGCAGCATTTTAGTCTTACGGCCCCGACTCGTCTCCGGTTCAATGTCCGCTATTTCGAATAGGCGGCCTGAAAGCCGACCGTCACACATCCACCCCAATTTGCGCCATAGCACCGTAAAATTCGCAGCGGCGAAAGCAGCCGCTGGCGCAGTCTAGTTATCTGTTTGTGTCGTTTGCGAGTTCGCTCGCTATTATCCGGCCAGCGTTTCTTCTGCACGTCTTCGGACTTTCGATCCTCATGGTTCCGGTGGTAGTCGTGCGTCGCGGCTGCAAGCTTTTGCTCCTCGCTCTTGCAAATTTATTGCACGATCGCTGCACCGTTGCTGCGCGCTGAGTGCACTCTCTTAGCAGCCCCAATCCAGACTGCTTGCACCGAGTCTGGGGATAGCCTATCTGTCCATAAACGTCTGATTTAGCTGTTGAATATTATGGCGAGATAAAAGCAGCGCCGTCGGGCAGGCTGCAGGTGGTTGGTTTTGTTGAGCAAATGGCGACGGCACCTAGAACGCCCTTGCGGCGGTCTCCGTAAATTTCCTTTTCTTTTCAATCGAAATGTCGATGGCGCTTGATCGAATAGCTCCCCCAGCGAACGGGACATGTCACAGAGAACCGATCCGCGCGTGTCCGTAAGGATGCTTGCAGATGCAGTCTGCCCATGCCCTCTCCCGCATCGGCGCAGTGGCGTTACAACGGCAACCACAGCGTAGAACCGTCATGTGGCGTGATCAGGCCTAATTGTCCGATAATCAATCTCGATGGCGGGCCTGACCTGCTCCCCCTCCATGTCCCCCAGGGTCGGTCCGTCATCACCCGAAAGTTGAAAAGGACCGACCGGCATGCCGAAAGCAGAAGCAAGAGATCAGCGGACCGAGCAGAAACACCAGTCCACGATCGAGCCGATCGCGATGCGCGTTCCCGAGGCCTGTCGCTATCTCGGGATCGGACGCAGCACCCTGTATGTCCTGATCGGCGATGGCGAGATTGAGTTCATCAAGCTTGGCAGTTCAACTCTTGTCCTGACCGAGAGCCTGAGATCGCTTGTCGAGAGTAGACGCCATCCAGCCGATGACCCCACAGCAGTTGGTGGTGAATGAACATGCACCTCGACCTCATAAAAGCTATCGTGCTCGCGGCGATCTTAGTTGGCACATTGGCATTCGATTTGCGCTCCAGAATTGGTCATTTGGAACCAGTCTCCTCGATCACGAAATCTACCGTTTTTGATCGCGGTTGGATCGCTGAGTATGGGACGCTATGGTCCGTCCGTTTCGGAGTGGCAAAGCCTACAAAGCAAAGATTGTTATCGGCCTATGCTTCCTAATCAGGCTGGCTCTAATCGCCTTGGATCAATGCTGAGCGTTGGGCCAGCTTGCCCAAGGCGCACCATCCGGAGCGATGATCGAGCGATTCCGGTCTCACCTAAGAATCCCCCCAGCACTCCTGGACGCCTTCAAGCAAAGCAAGGATCCTGTCCTTGTCAGTATCGGCGTATTTCAACTGGCGCAGCAAGTAGCTGTACGCACAAACCGCTAGCTCCCGCCGACCGACCATAAGCTTCTCTGACCACGCTCGGCACGCCCGAATGAATTCCGGCATGGGGCAGCCTATGAGGTACGCTTCTAGGTCGTGCCATCGGCGACAGGCATCGGCGGTCGGCCAGTCGGCCCCAAGCGTAGGATTGGCCTGCAGAACAGCGCTTAGTTCAAGCGTCATCGGATCATAGGGCGCAGCACCAAACCCGACATCGCCATAATCAATGACCAGCACTTCGCCTTCCGGCGACACTAGGATGTTCTCTCCGTGCAGATCGCCGTGCACGCAACACCAGCACGTTTGTATCGTGCGACTCTCAAACTCCTCTGCCCAGTCGAGCCCATACTCTGCCTGGAGTTTGGCAGCCCTCTCGTTCGACACCCACTGCCCGCGGATCGAGGCAATTGATCGACGTTCTTGGTTTTTACCGTTTGACCATCCCGCAAGTGCATCAGCCGTAGCCGCAACAGCCTTTGCCGCCAGCGAATCATTCTCAGCCATGGTTTTGAACATGGAGGCCTCGTGGCCGCTTGCGAGCTGGTAAAAAAGGCCTGCCGTGGCCCCCGCGCCAAATTCCAGCAGCTTCATCTTTCGGGGCGTCGCAGCTCCATCGAGGAGCGTGACGTGCTCTTCGTATCGCGCATCTTCATCCTGCATCTTCGCAAGTTCGCCCAGTTTGGCCACGACCCCCCGGATGGGCGCGCCGGTCTGATCATACATCTGCAGCCGAAGCGGCCGGGCACCAGATTTGCCCGCGCCAATCGGGTGAACGGAGCAAACGACAGCTTTAAAGTACTTGGAAAAAATACGGACAAGCCGATCCTCACCCGTAGACAAGTTCAGCCCGTTGGTGTGGAGTTCGATCTCGGCCAACGCATGAATCGCGGTCACGACCCGGCTTATCTTTTCCGGTGCTTGATCGAGTTCGATTTTCTTCAGGAACTCGACGGTATCGATTTTGCCACCCTCGCTCCAGATATCGGCATCATGCTTGTGAGCGAGGAGCGGCGCGATGAAATCATCTGACGGCGACCCTGTTAGCACGAGAATCTTCGTACCTGGCGACACTTTGCGAACGTGATGGAACACATATTTTCCATGCTCGGGATCGAAGTCAGTCCTGCCAGCTGCGGTAGGTATCTTCAGGTCCAGGATCGCGAAGTCGAAAAAGGTGCTCTCCAGTTTCGTCACAGCGTCTTCGCGATTGGTAACGAACGTCGGTATTGTCGGTCCGCCCGACCCTGCAATAATATGCTTCAACTCTTCGATGAAGTCTTCATCGTCCTCAACGACCAGAATGTGCGCCGTCACTTTCGCCACCGTGCAGTGTAGAGAGCACCGCCATGCTTCGACGGTTCAAGGATGAGCGAGCCAATCATCGTTTCCACCGCCTGACGGGCGATAGCCAAACCAAAGCCGATGTGATCCTTCTTGGTCGAATTTCCAATCTCGAAAGCCGTTTCGATTGGGCCGGTAAGACCAACGCCATGGTCGAGTACCGCCAACCAATAGTCGACATCGCTGTCGCCCCAACTGATGGTCACGGCATGAGCACTCGGTTGATCTGAAGCCGCTTGTTGGGCCTCAACAGCGTTGCGGATGCCATTTGCAACTACCATCCTCACCAGCGAAGGATCGCTCTTGATGAGAAACGGGCGTGATCCGATCGTGGATATCCATGTTCGGACGTCGGGGGTATAGGCATCCAGCAACTCGTCCACGAGCGCCGACAGGTCGAATTCCTCGGGGCGTGGAACGCTCGCGGCATTCTTCAGCCTCTCAATAGCATCAAATACCCGCGTCACCGACTCTAGATGCTTCCGCGTCCCCGAGCCCTCCCACTGCTCGCCAAGTTCGCGCTTAGCGGCCAGCCGAACCAACCCGATGGGCGATGATATCTCGTGTAGAAGGAACCCCGTGATCCACTCCATAGCTTTACCGTAAATCTGCTGGCGCACATCATCCGACACCACATCGGCTTCATCTGCCGAAGGCTCGGGTGCATGTTCATGCGCCAGTCGGCGGATCGTCTCCTGCAGGGCGTAATTGACGTACGTGACTGATTCTTCCCGCTGGGCCATTCGAATTCGTTGCAGGTCGGTCTTGCGACCTACATCACCGAGGGCGCGGGCTGCCTGGCCGCGCAAATGCGCGGACGGTGCCTTCAAGTTCTCCAGCGCCTCTTCCCGGTTCATGCCAAACCTTGCGATCCATAGAAGGTAGCGCGCTGACGAAATGCGGCCGCGCCACCCTCCATCACTGAGGTGATCGCGTGCACTACCCGGGTGTCGGCCAATGCGCCCGTCACTATGGGGAAGCCTCGCCGACCGTCGGAGCCGAGCTGAATAACAAAGTCGGCAAAGCCCAGTACCGGTATGTTGGCATTGTGGGTCGAGAACAGCAGTTGCCCGTTCGCAGGCCGTGCCAGGATAGACTTGATCAGAGTTTCGGCAATGAACGCGTTGTCGATGTGGTCCTCCGGCTGGTCCACGATCAGCAGGCGCTCCGTATGGCGGAGCACCAGAGGCAAGATCACGGTGCAGCGCTGGCCAGTTGAGAGCTCAGCGATATCCTTGTAATCGGGGCCATCCATCAACGAGAAGGTTACATAATCGTCTACCGGCACGGTCGCGATAGCACCCAGGTCGGCGTCCTTTAGCGCGACGGCGACTTTCGCCGCCCGGTCGACGGTCATCGAACCACGGGTAGCGATTAGGTCGAAATCGGAATTGTCGACAGCTTCCAGCAATTCACGCGGACTAATCCGCGCCGCTAACGCAGCCACCAGATCGTTGTATCGCAGGCCGCTACCACGAAGGGCTTCCGTCAAGGCGCTGGCGAATGCTTCCGACTGACCGCCGCGCATGACGTCGATACGGATTCGGGGACCGAGCACAGCGTTGAGGCGCTTGGCAGCCTCTCGGCGGGCTTCGAACCGTGCCGAACGCATGGCCTCCAGCGCATCCAACGCCTGATTGCGGCGCGCGACAAGCGCCTGGACGCTGTCAATTCGCGATTGTTTGAAGGCCATGAGCGATTCCAGCTGAGCTTTGCGCTCGCGGAGCAACTGTCCCCGGCGAACGATTTCCCCCGCCCCGGATTGTAGCTCTTCGATCTCCTTGCGAAGGGTTCGTGCCTGATCTTCAAGCACCACCTTCTCTGAAGCCACGTTGTTCCCCAACGTGGCGGTCTCCGCCTCAACAGCACTCAATTCCTGTAAGGCGTAACGGAGATGCTCTTGAACCTTCCCTACCCGCGTGCGTAGCTCTCCAAGAGGGTCGCCACCGGCGTTGGCGGGCCATCCTTCATTGGACATCTCGCCGATACCCCCGATCAATGAGCGCCAGCGCGCAATCTCGTTGCCGAAACGCTGGATCGCTTCGGTCGCGACACCTTTCAGAGCGATCGTATTGCTGAGCACGCTTAGTTGGACGGTTTTCGCGTTTGTATCGGCTGAGAGCGCCGCTAACTGCTGTTCCTGCGGTTCGACTTGACCGATTTGCTCTAGGATTGACGGCATTTCGGCCAACTGCTGATCCAGCTGCTCGATGTCTGCGCGGATCGTATTTGCTTCGGCCGTTAACGACCGAACCGAAGCGACGGCCTCGGTCTCCGCTGAAACGGCATATTGTTGATCGCCGATGAATCCATCCAGCAACCGGAGGCGCCCGCCGGATTGCAGGCCGACGGTCTCGATCTCCGTCTGCGATAAGACGATCGGCGCCAAATATGGTCCTGAAGCGCGTGGGGCAGGATCGTTTGCCGATCGCGACACTGTGACCCGGCGGCCATCATCGACCAGCGTCAAGGTTACCTGACCCGATCCCAGGACCGACAGCGCATGCTCGCGGCTGCGCTTCGTCGTTTCCGGCGTGTAGCCTTCAACACCAAGGCAGAACCGAATTAGCTCGATCAAGGTGGTCTTGCCGGTGCCGCGCGCCCCTATGACGACGTTCAGGCCAGACTGCGGGCAAACGTCGAAGCCGTTGAGGAAACCTTCCTCGATCTGAATTCGCTCAATGATCATCTTGTCTCCATCGACGAAGCATTCTCGCAAGTCGATCCTTTAGCCCCAACCTTTAGCCAATTCTTGCAAAATTCGATTGATCACCTTGATGTGAGACCTTGCCCCGTTGTCCAATGCCGTGCAATTCACATAGGTGTTATCCCGGGTCGGCTATTGAGAGCTCGGTTGGATTCTTACGAGGTAAAGTTCGGTACCGCCCGTTGCGCAGCCGGGAATAGGTCTTACGCGGAACGGCGGTTTTCTTATGCTCGGATCGTCAAAGCGGACAGTCCGGGTACGATCCAATCTCGGACATACTGCGCTCATTTCACCAAGCCGCTTCGATTGGCGAGATACCATCTTGCGTTGATTGGCGTTCGCACCAAATTGTGAGAAGGCGACCAGGGAGGAAGCGCAAGAAGTGGCAAGCCTGTTCTTTTCATATTCACACGCAGACGAAAATCTTCGCGATCAATTAGAAACTCAGCTTGCGATGCTAAGGCGGCAAGGCGCGATTGAGGTTTGGCACGACCGGCGTATCGGTGCAGGGGATGAATTCGATCCCGAAATCATGCAGCATGTTGAGAATGACGACATCATTCTGCTGCTGGTAAGCCCCAATTTTCTCGCATCAGACTATTGCTATGATCGCGAAATGCTGCGCGCCATGGAGCGCCACGAGGCTGGCGAGGCAATCGTAATTCCCGTAATCCTACGCGCATGCGAGTGGCATCACGCACCATTCGGTAAGATCAATGCAACGCCTCCGGATGGAAAGCCGATTACGCAGTGGCCAGACCGCGATCAGGCCTTCCTCGAAGTGGCCAAGGCAATCCGAAAAGCGGTCGAGAAGCTCGAGCCTGGCGCCCAGTCCGTTCAATTACACCCTACTGTTCAAGTGCAAGGTAGGTTGGCGAACGAGGCGACGAATCCGAGGTCCAGCAACCTGCGATTGGCGAAGCAATTCACCGAGAGACAGAAGGATCAGTTTCGCGTCGATAGCTTCGAATTTATCGCTCGGTACTTCCAAAACTCGCTCGCTGAATTGCAGGATCGCAATGAAGGAATCGAAGGCGTGTTCCGCCGAGTTGATGGAAACCGCTTTACCGCGTCGGTCTATCGAAGTGGCAAAGCACTTGCCCGTTGCACAATTTTCCTGGGCGGCGGGTTCACCGGGAACGGCATAGCTTTCGTTCATGGTGAAACGGATTCCAGCAACACGCTCAACGAATCCCTTTCCGTTGATGCGGACGAGCAATCGCTCTTTCTGAAGAGCTTTGGAATGTCTGCTGCGATCAACGGAAAGCAAGAAGCGAAGCTTTCTCAGGAAGGCGCAGCGGAGCATTACTGGGCAATGCTGATCGAGCCACTGCAGCACAATTGAGAGGAGCGATCGATGCTATTACCTTCGGAATTTACTGTAGGCGCTATAGCTGGCGCGCCTCACATGTCATTGGTGATCCCGCACGACGAGCGTTCAGGATGCTTCCTCCCTTTGCGGTTGGAAGGTCGCGGAACTTTTGCCGTCTTCCTGACCGGTGAAGANCGGTTCCGGTTCTTTCACTACGGGAGACCCGATGACGAGGAAGACGCCTATTTTCTGAAGGGTATCGTGATTTCGCAGATTGCAATCGAGCTTGATGAAACTTCGGCCTATGATCCTGATAGCGGCAATCGTGCGCTGGGATCGTTGATCCGCACACAGGACAGACTTGAGATAATAGTCAGGAGTGCGCGTGAACGAGTAGGCCAAACCATCTCACTTCCAATGATGACCGATCTGCCAGCGTGCGAAACCAGTGCAAGGGCAGGCTTTACTAGATGGCGCATCGTTCTTGGAGAAGGCCAGGAGAAGCGCGAGCTCGTGCTGGTCGACTGTATGGAAATTCATGCCTGAGCCAAACTACGAGATTTCCGCATCAATATTCAGAGAATATCGATACTAGGTTAGGTATCGTCAGCAATAATGAGAAAAGCCGCGTCGCGCTGCTCTGCGTGCTTCCGAGCTGCCGCTTCGGCAAGTTCGACAGTCGCATATTCTCCATTCTCGGAAAATCCGGACATGGCGCCCTGAAGCATGAAACCTGATTGGACCTGACCATTCCAGCCCTTGCTGAGTTTCAGATACGCAACAGGTTTTCCCTTAGGTAGCCGAATAATGTCCATCGCATTCCCTCCGCAATATGGCCGACTAGGTCGTCCATTGAACAGCATCAACGCGGCGCTGGCGAGCTTGCTCGTGCATGTTCACAGGCGTTGCGCCCAGAACTCGCGTCACCATGGCGTTCAGAAAGCGAGACGGTGACAGGTTGGGTGGCGTGAGATCCGCCAGAATAGTCACTTTAGGCAATTCGGGGACAGACTGATCTTGATCTGACGTCGACGCGGCGGCTGAATCATCTTCATCTGCTAATGCTTCAGCGCCTGGCTCAAGTATGCCTTCGGGATCTGACTCTGTCTCGTCTACAGGCGCTGCGCCGTCGTCATCGTACTGCATCAGAATGAGGCAGGTCGCATGGTAAGCATCGTCTTCCTGCCCAAGCTTCGCCAGAAGATCGAAGAGCCAGTCTGCTGTTCTGGGTTCCTTCTGCAGAATGTCAGAACGCAGTCCGAACATGAAGCCCAGCGCAGCGAGGGGGTGGCGCAGCCGCAAGTTCTTGGCGTCGCCGTAAGATTCTTCAATACGATTAGGCGCATTCTTGCCGTAGGAGGAATCCATACGCTTGGTCGATATCAGGATCTCGGGCCCTGTTGCCCAATCTGTCATGATCACGTCGACCTGCTTCAAATAATTCTTGCCCAGGATCGCTGCCGACGATGAGGTCACCCCGGTAATTGAAGACTTGCTCTCGACACGCTGCGCGATTTGCTCACGCAGCTTCATAGGAAGCGATTGAATCAACGATGCGACGGGTGCAGGCAAGATACGCGGATTTGCCGGGCGCGGCCAAACCTGATCGCGGTCGAAGCCAGCGCGGCGAAGTTCGTAGCTCAGCCAGACGTCGAGCGCGAGCGCTGGCACACCAGACTGGGTATTTGCGTTGAGATAGAGGGGAACGCCAAGCAGTCGTTCAAGGGTGGCATAGTCGGGCTCAAATAGCAGTTCGCCGTTGGCCGAATTCGACCAAGGGTTGGTATGCGCACCGTCCGGTGCCGCCTCTGAAACGATGCGGTCAAAAAGCACCCATGCTTGCGACTTCGTCGAATCAGCCATTCGCTTGGCCTCCACGGTTCAAATTGTTGAATGAAGAAAGCCGGGACTGCCAAGCTGTGGAGTGTGCGGATCCAACCGAACATGCCCTTCCAAATGCCCACCTTTCAGTCAGCATAGTGGCGCCAGCGTTGCATTGTTTTCACTGCGTCTTCGAGTTCTTCGTCACGCTCTTTGCCGAACGTGGGGATAGCAGGGAAGACGATGCGACCCGCCTCGCGTGGCTCAAGCTTGAGCATTCCGCCGCCTAGCGCGTGACCTTCGAGTTCGCAGCTTAGGCGCACAAACGGCGAGGACCATTGTCCAAGATACTTTGCCGCTGCCTCTTTGTCCCTGATCCGGATCGAATGAACGCTGTTCGTACAGGAAACGCCGGCTGCATTGCGAACAAGATTGGCGCGACGTCCAGACATATAGCTGAGGACATAGTCGGGGATTTGAACGTCAGGCACTGCATACCAAGGCGCGCGATTACGGCACTTGTACCCTTGTCGCGCAGCTCGTCCGGCGCTGCTGTTGAGGTAATCGCGGATTGAAGTCGGCAGCTCCTGATCACGGGTGAGCCGAAGCAACAATATGGGGTCGTCATTGCGCTTCCAACTCTCGACGGTGGCTTTGGTGATTTGCCGCTCTGGCATGGCCCGCCCGTTGCGAACTGCTGGCTGCAGAAACCTGCCGGGGATACTAAGTCGCTCCGCTTCCGAAGGCCGCAAATGGAAAAAGTTGTTGTCGCCGCTGATATATCCGATTCCGACATTCGCGAAGTCAGCAAGGCGCCGGGCCTGCTGGTCATCGAGCGTATCAGCATAAAGATTGCGGACCGAGACGGGCAGCAGGTAGGGCCGAAGCCGCCGATTCCAGATGGAACGCCATTCGTCGAGATTGACCCGTATTGTTGGCTTAGGCGGAGCCTTCGTTGACTTGAACTCGTCGACAATAGTGAACTCAATAGCTTCGCTCTTGCCGCCGAAGCCCTCGGTGTAGAGCAACCAGCAGTCTTCCGAGAGATCTGGGAATAGCTTTTTGCGCACCGCGACAATCTGCACTCGGGTAAACGAGGCGACGAGATATTCGAGAAGCGGTGCTGCGTAAGGCGCATGGCCAATCTCAGCTGGCACGACGAAAGCCATTCGGCCGCCCTGTTTCAGGAGACCCGCAGTAGCGACCAGAAACGGTGCCCAAGATGAGGTAAGCCCGCTGAAGCGTGCGCCGAGATCAAGGCAAAGATCGAGTGCGCGACGTCGCATTTCGCCCTTGAAAGTCTGGTAGCGAATAAACGGAGGATTTCCGGCTGCACATTCGAAGCGCTCATGGGTTTCAATTGCCCAAGTGAAGAAATCGCCTTCGTGGACCAACGCGCCTGGAGCACGCTCGATTGCTAGATGAGCCGATACCGGGTTTTGCTCAATGCCGACGCTATTGCGGTGTTTGGCCAAGAATGCGCCATCGCCACACGAGGGGTCGATCATGCGATCGCTTGGCTTTTGGCAAGCCCAGGAAACGAGCGTCGCGCTGACGCTGTCGGGGGTAAAATAGGCCCCTGACCGCTTCTTTGAAAATTCCGGAGACGTACCCAACATGATGCACACCTTAGATTATTTGCGCTACCCGGCAACAGGGCGGAGTAGGAACATATAGTGAACATCAAGAATTGGCAACGCCCCTTCGGGGATAAGAAGCAGCGGTCGTCCCGAAGCTTTCTGTCGCACCGTTTCGTGGAGCGGCTGGTAGCAAGCCCGACAACCTACTCAATTTAGGCTCAAGATTTTAAAGCCCATATCTTGTATCGCATGTAGAGGCTGCCCTTGCGGGCGACCTGCTCTATCCGCTGCGCGGACCGGGCCTGTAGTCCCGGCCCATCCGGGTGACGATCAGGAGCAGGTTCAAATTGAGCGGGATTTTCTGGATGACGCGCGCTGTCCCGCGCTTCCAGCGCTCCTGAGGGCGCGGCGTTCTTGAGCTAACCCGCAGGCACTCTTGCCTCTCTCATTACCGGACGCCCGCTGGCGCACTGATGGCGCGCGCAGGGCGTCCGGCGGCTTCGCGCCGTTGCAAGGGTGCCGTTGCCTGTACGGATCGCTGGTGCGATCCTTGCGCGGGAACGCCAAGGGCTTCGCCCTCTCGTTCCCGAAACCGCAAATAGGTGCCCCCCGGGTGGCGGGCTGACGCCCGCTGGCCCGCGCCAGGGCATCGATTTGCGGTTTTCCCTCCCCCTCCCACCCTCGCCGGAAGGCAGGCGGCATGGCGAAAGCCATGCGCGCCAGCGGTGGGGGTGGTCTGTTTGCGGAGGGCGATGCGCTAGTCGTGCGCGTTAAGAGCTTCGCTCACAGTCACTGTACCGGAGCAATAGGCTCCCCATGAATCCATGAGCTTCACGCGCATACCGGGATCCTCCTTGGTGCCGAGATAGGTGGTGCGGCGATACGCCGCCTGCACCGCGTCAGGCGTCTTGTGAGCAAGCGCGGCCTCGACCACCGCATTTGGGAAGCCCGCATTCGCCGCCCAGTCAGTGAATGCCGAACGGAAGCCGTGGACGTGAAAGGGCTCCTGCATGTCGCGCAGCACCTTGAGGAGGGTCATGTCGGACATCGCTTTGCCCGTCGCGCCGGAAAAGACGACTTCGGCCCCTTCGACTTTGAAGGCATCCGCCTTTGCAAGGACACTTAGTGCGGCCTCGGAAAGCGGGACGACATGTGCCTTGCTGCGCTTCATATGCTCTGCGGGGATCGTCCAGAGGCGTTCCTCCAGATCGAACTCGTCCCAAGTCGCGAGTCGGACCTCCTGCGAGCGCGTGCCGGTCAGGATCAGCAGATCGAGCGCGAAGCGTCCAAAGGATGGCCTGCGCCGCAGGGCGGTCAGAAACGCTGGAATGGCGACATAGGGCATCGCCTTCCGATTCTGGGTTTTCTTGATTTGCCGTGGCAGGCCCCTTCCCGCCTTCAGACTGCTGTTGCCGGACGGCGCTTCGGTCGACCGCCAACCCTTGGCGTGTGCATAGTCCAACACCGCGCAAATCCGATTGCGTACCTGGCGAGCAGTTTCGGGGATTTCCTGCCAAATCGGCATGAGAACATCGATGATATCAGCTGCGGCGATACTGCCGGTCGGCATGACACCGAGTTTGGGAAAAGCGTAATTCTCCAGACTGGCGAGCCACTGGCGCGCGTATACCGCGCTCTTCCAGCCCGCCTCATTTTCGGAGTGATATTGTGTGGCGGCTTCTCGGAACGTCACCTTGGCGGCAGCCTCGTCCTTGCGCTCCGTGAGAACATCGCGCTTTTCCACCTTCACGGCCTTGCGCAGTTCGTTCGCTTTCTCGCGTGCTTCGGCCAGTGTGAGCAGCTTTGCGCTCCCCACCCCGATGTCCCGACGCTTCCCGTCCTGCTGGACTCGGAGCAGCCATGAAGCAGAACCGGTTTTCCCAACTTTGAGAAAAAGACCCTCCCCATCCTGATACGTGCCGGGATTCGCTAAAGCAGCCTTCACCGCCACCGCCGTGAGCTTGCCCATTTTTCTTCCCCACATTTCCGCAGGCCGTTCCGGAAAATACAAGTGTGGGGAAGCAGCGACCTTTCCCCACACCTTCCCCACACTAGGCCTCGGTTGCGGGTGGATCGCGATGGCCGTGTGGGGACGGAATAGAGGCAATATACCGCAGAAACCCAAGGTTTTCCATGGATTTCTGGGGATGCAGATAGATGCTGAAAGAAAGGCCGGTGGTGGACAGGGCTGGATTCGAACCAGCGTACGCTTGCGCGGGCAGATTTACAGTCTGCTGCCTTTAACCACTCGGCCACCTGTCCACACGGGCCATTTCACTGAGGAAATCGAGGGATCGGATAGTCCGACCCCGTGCCGAGAGGCGCCCCTTTGGCGAAGCGGCGCTTGCCTGTCAATGCCCTCGCTGGCACAGGCCCATGCAAAGTTACAGACAGGACGTATTCGATGGCTAAAGGCGAACGCAAACGCGCACTCAGGGGCCGTGCGGGCCGAATGAAGGGCGGCCGGGGCAGCGGCCGCGCGGGATCGGGGCAGGTGCGCCTGTGGGGCCGGCACGCGGTGGAAGCCGCGCTCAAAAACCCCGACCGGGTGCATCGCAAGCTATGGGCGACGCGCGATGCGATC
>FUFK010037400.1_pt1 | contig 63531 bp, 66 predicted proteins | sample 1021851 | NCBI WGS metagenome assembly FUFK01 (sample SAMEA51879418, study PRJEB19060) | metagenome
CAAACCGCCTACGCGCGCTTTACGCCCAGTAATTCCGATTAACGCTTGGACCCTCCGTATTACCGCGGCTGCTGGCACGGAGTTAGCCGGTCCTTATTCTGTAAGTAATGTCACGGTCATTAGGTATTAACCAATAACTTTTCTTCCTTACCTAAAGTGCTTTACAACCCGAAGGCCTTCTTCACACACGCGGCATGCCTGGATCAGGGTTGCCCCCATTGTCCAATATTCCCCACTGCTGCCTCCCGTAGGAGTCTGGGCCGTGTCTCAGTCCCAGTGTGGCTGATCGTCCTCTCAGACCAGCTAGAGATCGTAGTCTTGGTGAGCCATTACCTCACCAACAAACTAATCTCACGCAGGCTCATCAAACAGCAAGAGCTTCCAAGGATAGGCCCTCTTTCCCCCTTAGGGTATATGCGGTATTAATTCGGGTTTCCCCGAGCTATCCCCCACTGAATGGTAGATTCCTACGCGTTACTCACCCGTCCGCCGCTTTACTCGCTTCCGAAGAAACTTTCTCGCTCGACTTGCATGTGTAAGGGCTGCCGCCAGCGTTCAATCTGAGCCATGATCAAACTCTTCAATTAAATTAAACGGATAATTTTTTATATAAAAAAATATCAAAAAATGAGTGATCTTTGATTAAGAATCAAAGATGTACATATTGACACAAACCTTAATTATTTAAAGGTAAGTGCCCGCACGAATTACATGAACTAAACTATAAAATAACTCTCGATAGACAATTAATGCCACACGAAATCGGGATTATACATGGGTTGTGGCTAATTCAAAGCTTTTATTAGGACTTAAGTTAAATCAATTATCAGATGTTTATGCTTGCCAACTTGATAGGTATGTTTTGATCCGTTTTTTATAGAAAAATGCTCATCATTTATACGTTTATTATCAATTTTCACAGCTGATTGTTTGATCATTCTTTTGGCTTCAGATTTGCTAGAACACAAAACATTTTTCTTTAATCTTGGATCCGCTAAAAGATCTATTAACAAAATTTCTTTGGAACTAACTTTGATGGTTACTTTTTTTATTTTTGAAGGAGACTTTTTTTTGCCAAATCTATTTTTAAATTCTTCTCTAGTGATTTGAGCAGCCTTTTTATTGTGAAATCTTTCAACTATTTCCTCTCCCAAAATAATTTTAAATTTCATTGGATTGGCACCTTTTTTAACCTCATCTTTATATGAATTTATATCTTTATTAGACTTAAAACTTAAGAGATCAAAATATTTCCACATCAATTCGTCAGAAATTGACATTATTTTTCCAAACATCATTTCCGGTTTTTCTTTTAGGCCAATATAGTTATTCAAGGATTTTGACATCTTTTTAACTCCATCTAACCCTTCTAAAATTGGCATTGTCATCACAACCTGTTCCTTCATTTTGTTTAATCTCTGAATATCTCTTCCTACCAGAAGATTAAATTTCTGATCGGTTCCGCCAAGTTCAATGTCTGCCTTTAACGCATAAGAATCGAACCCTTGTACTAGAGGATATAAAAATTCATGTATAGAAATTGGGCGGTTACTTTTGAACCTTTTGCTGAAATCATCTCTTTCTAACATTCGGGCAACTGTCATTGAAGCTGCTAATTTAATAATTTCAGAAGGTTTCATTTTATCAAACCAGGATGAGTTATATTCAATTTTAGTTTTTTTGGGATCTAAAATTTTAAAAACCTGCTCTGAATAAGTTTTTGCATTCTTTTTGAGGTCTGATTTAGATACTAATGGTCGAGTTTCATTTACTCCAGAAGGATCGCCAATTTGACCAGTAAAATCCCCAATTAAAAATATTATTTTATGCCCTAAATCTTGAAACTGTTTAAGTTTATTAATTAGAACCGTATGCCCTAAATGTAAATCAGAGGAGGTTGGATCAAAACCAGCTTTAATTATTAATTTTTTTCTAGATTCTATGAGAGTCTTGAATTCTCTTTCAGGAATAATTTCTTCCACTCCTCTCTGGAGGATTTCTAGAATTTCTTTCTTTGATTTCATTACTAAAAATACGATCTAGTTAACAATATTTAGTAAGATTAACATTTTAAAAGAATTAAAAAATCAAGAATGAAGAATATTATATTTGAGATTAGATACTATTTACTCTTTTTAATTCTATTTATTGGAATTTTTTTATACTTAATATTTGGTTCAGAAAACCCAACTAATTCTGTTAACGAAAGTTTTGATTATAGAGAAATAGAGAGATCTAGCATTGACTTAGAAGTATTTTCAGTTGGCGGTGAAAATAAGCAAACTTCAAATAGAACTCAAATAATTTATGTAGAAAAAAATAATACTTTAATTGAGTTATTGAGCGAATCTGGACTTTCTAACAAATATATCAGAGCGTTAATAAAAGCAAAGGGTTCAGAAAAATTAGCAAATTTAAAAATTGGAGATATTTTAGAGGTAGAAATAAGCGAGGATCAAATTCCAAAAAATATATTTCTTACAACGGATGGACTCAATGGAATTAATGCTAATTTTAATAATGGTCTCTTTTCAATATATAAAGTTTCAAAAAAGCCAGATGTCCTAGAAAGGTTTGCTTCAGTAGAAATTCAGGATTCTTTATATCAATCTGCTGTGGAGGCTGATATTCCGGATAGCGTAATAATGGATTTAGTCTACATTTTTGGATGGGATATAGATTTTATATTTGATATAAGACCTGGCGATTCCTTCGATCTGCTTTATGAAGAATATTATTGGAAAGGAAATAAAATAAAGAATGGAGATATTAAAGCAGCAAGATTTAAAAGAGGAAAAAAAGTATACACCGCTGTACGATATTTTCTTGAAAACGAACAAAAAGAATTCTTTTCAATAAGGGGAAAAAATGTTGAAAAAGCATTTCTTAGGTCCCCAGTAGAATTCAGTTATATTAGCTCAAAGTATAATTTAAAAAGAAAACATCCGATCTTAAACAAAATAAAAGCTCATACAGGCGTTGATTATGCTGCGCCAACGGGAACTCCAGTAAGAACAACTGGAGATGGAACAATCGCATTTAGAGGGAATAATGGAGGATATGGAAAGCTCATTGAGGTAAAACATTCTGAAGATTATTCAACTAGATATGCTCATTTATCCCGTTATAAGAAAGGGTTGGAAGTTGGAGATAAAGTTAATCAAGGGGAAGTAATTGGATATGTAGGAAGAACAGGCAGAGCAACTGGTCCGCATCTTCATTATGAATTCAGAGTCAATGGAATGCATACGGACCCATTAACAGTAAAACTCCCAGCTGCAGAACCAATAAGTGACAAAGAAAAAGATGCTTTTTTTAAAACTGCTATTGAGGTAATGAATAAAATGGATGACTATTATCTAAAGCTTTATGCTGAAACTGATTAAGTGAAATTTTCTAATTTGTACATTGGAACTTTATCTGGAACTAGTGCTGATTCAATTGATGCCGCATTATTTGATATAGGAAAAAAAATAAAAGTTGTTGGATCTATTTCTAAGAAAATTCCTCAGAATTTGAAATCAGAAATAATAAAATTTTCGAATTCAAATAAAAATCTTTATAAGTACCCAACAAAAAAATTAATGAAGCTCGATGATCATTTTGCTGTTGAAACTGCCGATTTGATAAATCGACTTTTAACTAGATTGAAAATTGATAAAAAATTAATTAAAGCAATTGGATCTCATGGTCAGACAATTCAACATTTTCCTGAAATTGAAAATCCTTATTCTCTGCAAATAGGAAGTCCAAAAATAATCTCAGAAAAGACAAATATAAAAACTGTGGGAAATTTTAGGAAGGCTAATATTGATAATGGCGGAATAGGCGCTCCACTTACACCTGCATTTCACAAAGAAATTTTCTTTTCCAAAAAATCTAATCGAGTAATTATTAATATTGGAGGTATCACTAATATCACAAGATTAATCCCAAGAAAAAAAGTAATTGGATGGGACTCTGGCCCAGGAAATTGCTTAATTGATCAATGTGTTCAGCAATTCACTGCAAGAAAAAATCAATTCGATAATAGGGGTCGAATTGCAGAGAAAGGAAATATAAAAGGTTTAGAAAAAGTAATAGAAAGTTTTTTGTCTCAAGATTATTTCCTGGAAAGTCTTCCAAAAAGTCAGGCAATTATAAATTTTAATTTTAAAAAAATATCTAAATCAAAGTTAAAAAAATACTCTTTTAATGATTGGGCTTCAGCTATGACTGAGATAACCGCCTTAAGCATCGTCAGAGATTTAGAAAAGTTCTGTAAAGCAAAAAAAGTAGAAATTTATTTTTGCGGAGGAGGTAGTAAAAATAATTTTTTGATCAAAAGAATTCGTGATTTGTTAAATGAGAACTATGAGATAAAAAAAATTAATGATCTTGGCATTCATCCTATGCTAATAGAGGCCTGCACATTTGCCTGGCTTAGCAAAAAAAGAGTTGAGAAAAAGAAAATAGACTTAATAAACTCCACAGGGGCAAAACCTTCTTTATTGGGTGAGATTTTCTAGATAGAAAAAGAAGATCCACAGCCACATGTCGTTAAAGCATTAGGATTGTCTATTATAAATTTGGATCCTTCTAAATCTTCTGTGTAATCAAGCGTTGATCCATAAATATATTGCATACTTAAGGAATCTATAACAACTGTAACTCCGCTATTTAATATTGTTGTATCTTCAGTATCTAGTTCATCGTCTAATTTAAAACCATATTGGAATCCTGAGCACCCCCCTCCTGTAACAAATACTCTTAAAGACAGATTATCTCTTGTTTCTTCATCAAGGAGACTTTTAATTTTTGCAATTGCTTGATCAGAAACATTAAGTTCTTGAGGTTTATATTTTTCTACCATGATTTAGTTTAAATTATATTCTTCTTTTTCGCCTATCATTAAATTCAAACATTGAATTGCTTGTCCTGCTGCACCTTTTATCAAATTATCAATTACTGAATGAACTACGATACTGTTTTCATTTTTAAAAACACCAATATCACAGAAATTTGTATTTTGTACCTTTGCTACTTCAGGTATTGTACCTTTTTTTAAAACCCTAACAAATTTACTTTCATTATAGTATTTTTCGTAACAAACATTAAGGTCTTGATTAAATTTTTCAACTTCTATGTAAGCAGTTATATATTCTCCTCTAAATAAAGGCAATAAATGAGGAGTAAAAACAATCTTATTATCTGTACCTTTTATTGAAGCTAAAAATGACTTTATTTCTGGCATATGCCTGTGAAACTCAGGGGAATACGCTTTAAAGTTATTTTTCAAATCATTTTCTAATGAGCTCTCTACGGAATTTCTTCCTGCTCCACTTATTCCGGATTTAACATCTAAAATAATTGTAGAATTAGACTTTATGTAATCTAATAAAGGCAAAATACCTAATATACTTGCTGTTGGATAACACCCGGGAACTGCAACTAAGTCACTTTTTTTTATCTTTTCAGCATTAAATTCAGGTAAACCGTATACAGATTTATTAAGCAATTCTGGAGCAGAATGCTTCTCTCCATATGCTTTTTCCCAAATATGCTCATCAACGAATCTAAAGTCTGCAGACAAATCTATTACTTTGATTCCATTTTCAATCAAAAAAGGTACATAATTCATCGAAAAATTATGCTTAGTCGCAAAAAAAACTAAATCTAAATCATAATTTTTAATATTTTCTACTGAATCAAGAGTTAAATTTTCTATATTTGAAAATTTTTTTGTGATTTCAAAAAGCATTTTCCCTTGATTATTATGTGAAGATACAAAGGAAACATTTACCTTCTCATGGTTATCTAAAATAGACAAAAGCTCTTCCCCAACGTATCCAGTTGCGCCAACTATTCCAACATTTTTCTTGTCCATTTCTTATACTATCCTAACTTTATTAGAGCGGCATTATAATTAAAAAATTATGAATAAAAAGGAAGTTATTTTATCAATTTCTGGACATGANCCTTCAGGAGGAGCAGGCCTACAAACAGATATTCTGACTTCAAATTTTTTTAATTTTCATTGCGTTTCTTGTCTTACATGTCAGACAGTTCAAACAACAAAAAAGTTATTTAAATTAGATCCAACTAAGATCAAATTTTTTGAACAAAATATTGATGAAATAGTTAAAAGTACTAATTTGTCTGGAATCAAAGTTGGTGTTGTACCAAATAAAAATATAGCTAAGATAATTATAAAAATAATTTCTAGTTCAAAAATTCCCATTGTAATTGATCCCATTTTCAATGCAGGTGGTGGGGGAAGATTTATTGAAAAAAGAGATTTAAGTTTTTTCAGAGATTCTTTTTATCCTTATTCAAGCCTTCTTACTCCAAATATTGAAGAATTAAAAATTCTTTCAAATAATAAATCTGAAGAAGATTCTATAAAATTTCTTTTTGATAAAGGAATTAAGAATATTTATGTAACCGGCAAAGTAAAAAAAAATAAAATTATAAACTCATTTTATTCAAATGGATTTCTTATCAAAGAAACTTCGTCAATTTATCTCAAGAAAAATATTCACGGAACAGGATGTGCCCTATCGACTGCTATTTTATGTAACCTTGTTAATAAAAAATCTTTTGAAGATTCTTGNTCTTCAGCTCATAAATTTTTATCCCAATTGGTAAAAAATTCTATTAAAACAAAAGGACAAGATATATTAAATTTTAAAAAATGAAATCTATTTATGCTATTACACCGTCAGGTGTAAATTTTGAAAAACTGATTAAAGAAATAGAAAAAATGTTGAGTATGGGCATAAAACTTTTTCAATATAGAGAAAAAGGGTTAAGTGAAGAACAAATGAAAATTAATGCCAGTATTATGCTGGAAGTTATTAATAAGAATAATGGAAAATTAATAATTAACGACAGTCCAAAGATTGCTATTGAAATAGGTGCGGATGGATTTCACCTAGGAATGGAAGACTATCTAAACTCTAAAAATTTAAAATTTATCAAAGAGCATAAAGATATGATCAACTCTGATTATATAAAAGGGCTTTCGTGTAAGTGGGATTGCAAATTAATAAAGAATCCTCCAGAGGATTTAATAACTTGGAATTATTTAGGTATTGGTGCATTTTTTAAATCAGAGACAAAGGAGAATGTCAGTTTCTTGGAAGATGGAGACAAATCTTTTCCTTTATCAATAACATCAAAGCCATTGGTTGCGATTGGAGGAATTAATTATCAAAATATGGATTCAGTATTATCTCTAGGTTATGAGACAATCGCTATGTCTAAAGGAATTTTTTTTAAGAAAGATGTTGAAAATATTATTAAAAATTTAAATGAAAAAAATTAATGTCTTGGGTGTCGGAGCTGCGCTAGTAGATCGTCAATTTTCAATCGAAGATAATCTTTTAGAGGAGCTGAAATTAAAAAAAGGGTCAATGGACCTTAAGGACCAAGAAACACAAAATCAGATATATGAAAAATTAACACAGTTATATGGTTCAAGCGAAGATGCTTGTGGCGGCTCATCTACCAATACAATTTATGCAGCTTCAATTCTTGGCTCTAGCTGCAGTTTTATTGGCAAAGTTGCAAATGACCTTAATGGAAAATTTTATGTCGATAATCTGATTGGAGCAAATATCAAAAACAAATGTATGTCACTTGATAAAGGAGTTTCAGGAAGTTGCCTAGTTATGGTTAGTCCAGATGCAGAAAGAACGATGAGCACCTTTTTAGGGATTAGCTCTGAACTCAAGATCAGTGATTTAGATGAAAATATGATTGAAGAAGCTGAAATTGTTTATCTAGAAGCATATTTAGTTTCTTCTGATAGTAACTTTGAAACAACAAAAAAAATTATAGAAATTGCAAAAAAAAGCGACACAAAAATTGCAGTAAGTCTATCTGATTCTTTCATCGTAACTAATTTTAAAGATAGGTTATTAGAATGGATGGAATGCAAAATAGACTTTTTATTTTGTAATGAAGAAGAAGCAAAAACGTTCTCAAATTCTTCAAACTTAGATACTGCTTTAGAAGAATTAAATAAGTTCTCTAATACTTCATTTGTGACTTTAGGAAAAAAAGGCGCGGTAGTATTGTCGAAAGATAAAAAAATTTCAATTAAAGGTTTCCCAGCTAACGCTATTGACACCAATGGTGCAGGAGATATGTTTGCTGGAGGAGTACTTCATCAGCTTTCTAATGGTTTCGAATATGAAATCTCGGCAAAATTTGGTTGTTTTTTAGCCTCAAAAGGAGTGGAAAACTTCGGGCCAAGATTGCCTGATCAAGATTACATAAGGAATAAAGAATTATTTGAAAAAATGTAAAGAAATAAGTAGCAAGATTTCTTTGTATTTGATAAATTTCTTTTCCTCTAAATAATTATGGCTGCCGCAAAGAAAAAAGTTACATCTAAAAATACTAAAAGTATTAAAGCTCCTTCTAAGAAAAAACCTGTTAAGAAGAAAGTCTTAAAGAAGAAAGTCGTAGCAAAAAAGAAATCTACTACAAAAAAAATCACAGCCAAAAGAAAATCGTCTTTAAAAAAGACAATAGTAAATCCATCAGATTACGATTCTTTTGCCAAGTCGTTTGTTCCTTATAAAATTTCTAAGACTGAGAAATATATGAATAAATCTCAGCAAAAACATTTTATTAATATTTTAAATTCTTGGAAAAATGCTTTGGATAGTGAACAAGAGAAAACTGAAAAATTAATTCAACAAGATCAAAGTAACTTTCCCGATTCCCTAGATAGAGCATCGAAAGAAGAAGAATTTATGCTCGAGTTAAGAAAACGAGAGAGAGAAAGAAAACTGATTTCTAAAATTGAACTATCTTTAAAAGATATAGAAGACGATCTTTATGGTTTTTGTGAAACTTGTGGAGTAGAAATTGGAATAAAGCGCCTAGAAGCAAGGCCTACCGCTACACAATGCATTGATTGTAAAACTGTAGATGAAATCAAAGAAAAACAACAATTTGGTTAATGTCTTTTCATACTGCTTATTTAGTTTTAGGAACTAATCTAGGTAATAGATATAAAAATCTTTCCAATGCAAGGTTAGAAATAAATGAAATTCCACGAACAAGAATTATAAAAAAAAGTAAGATTTTTAAATCTAAGGCCTATGGTCCTGTTAAACAACCATTTTTTTTTAATCTTGCATTGGAAGTTGAAACAAAACTTCTGCCTCTCGAATTGCTTGACCAATTTCAACAAATTGAAAAAAAGCTTAAAAGGAATAAAAATTCACATATGAAACCGCGCACGATTGATATAGATATTGTTTTTTTTGATAATGAAAAAATAAATACTTCTAAGTTGAAAATACCTCATTATGATTGGCAAAACCGAGATTTTTTTATTAAACCTTTGAAGGAAATAAATTGTCAGGCAGAAGAATTTAAAAATTTTAGATTTGCCTAAAACTTTCAAGATAAAATTATTTGATGAAAATATATTCAGTAACCGAGAGACAAAAGAAAAACTCTATTATAGCTGAAGAAGATTTTGAGACAGATTATCTTGAATCAGTTAACAATCCAAAAAAGTTTTGGAAAGAGAAAGCAGAAGCAACTCTAGATTGGTTTTCTAACTGGGATGAAGTCGCATCTTCAAATTTAGAAGAAGGTAAAGTTGAATGGTTCAAAAATGGAAAATTAAATGCATGCTTCAATTGTGTTGATCGTCATCTTAAAAGTCATAGCAATAAAACTGCGATAATTTGGGAAGGCGATGATCCTAAAGATACAAAAAAAATATCTTTTGAAGAACTTCATAAAAATGTTTGTAAATTTGCAAATCTTCTAAAATCTAGAAAAATTAAAAAAGGGGATAGAGTTTGTATTTATATGCCGATGATTCCTGAAGCTGCTTATGCAATGTTGGCGTGTGCAAGAATTGGTGCGATTCATTCAGTTGTTTTTGGCGGATTTTCAATAGAGTCATTAAAAGACAGAATCTTAGATTCAAATTGTACAAGCGTCATTACAGCGAATGAGGGCATAAGAGGGGGAAAAATAATTCCGCTTAAAAATAATGTAGATAGTGCTTTACAAGATTGTCCCGATGTTCATAGTGTCGTGGTAATTAATAGAACAAATAACCTTCTTTTTAAGAATAATAAAATTGATATTGATTATTACGAAGTTATTGACTCTTTCGATGAAGAATGTCCGTGCGAAGAAATGGATGCTGAAGATCCATTATTTATCCTTTATACCTCGGGGTCTACAGGTAAGCCTAAAGGAGTTTTACATACAACTGCAGGATATTTATTAGGCGCTGCTTTAAGTCATAAATATATTTTTAATTTAGAAGAAGACAGTATTTATTGGTGTACAGCAGATGTAGGCTGGGTAACAGGTCACACTTATATTGTTTATGGGCCCCTAGCTAATGCTTCAACAACCTTAATGTTCGAGGGCATACCAACTTTTCCAGATACTTCAAGATTTTGGAATGTTATTGATAAATATCAGGTTAATATTTTTTATACTGCTCCCACAGCGATAAGAGCACTAATGGCACATGGTAATGCACCGCTAAAATCCTCTTCTAGAGATTCATTAAAAGTTCTAGGAACGGTAGGNGAACCCATNAATCCAGAAGCTTGGGAATGGTATTATCANGAAGTNGGCAAAGGCAAATGTCCAATCGTTGATACTTGGTGGCAAACCGAAACTGGCAGCATAATGATTTCTGGTTTAGCAGGTTTTTCTAATCAAAAGCCTGGTTGNGCAGGCAAGCCGTTTCTTGGNATTNACCCTGCACTTATTGACGAACAAGGNAANGAANTNGAAGGTGCTGGAAGAGGTAACTTAGTNATAAAAAGTTCTTGGCCTTCTCAGATAAGAACNGTCTATGGAGATCATCAANGNTGCGTTGATACTTACTATTCNAATTACANAGGTTNTTATTTTACTGGTGATGGTGCGGAAAGAGATGCCGATGGTTTTTATAGAATTACTGGAAGAGTTGATGATGTCTTAAATGTTTCTGGTCACAGACTAGGTACTGCAGAAATAGAAAGCGCTTTAGTCTTGCATGAATCGGTTGCAGAAGCGGCGGTAGTTGGCTTTGAACATGAAATTAAAGGGCAAGGTATTTACTGTTATGTAAATCTCATGAAAGAAGCAAATCCATCCGATAAAATAACAAGGGAGTTAGTTGATATTATTGTTAAAGAAATTGGACCAATTGCTAAACCTGATTCCATACAGTTTTGTTATGATTTACCAAAAACTAGATCAGGAAAAATCATGCGAAGGATTTTAAGAAAAATTGCTGAGAATGAATTAAATAATTTAGGAGATACTACAACGCTTGCAGATCCAAGTATCGTAGACATACTAATAAAAGAAAGATTAAATAAATAAATGTTTAGATTTAAAAGNTTAGAAATGCCTTCAGAAGAAGATTGTCTTCCAGGTAGAAGGCAGCCAATTTATAGTCCAGAAAATCATTTTGTAACTGGCGCACCTATGTCAGAGTGTATGTCTAAAGACAAACCAAGAATTCTTTTTGGAATGGGTTGTTTCTGGGGGGCTGAAAAAATGTTTTGGGATTTGGATTGTGTAAAAGTTACTGGCGTTGGCTATGCCGCTGGCTATACTCAAAATCCTACCTATGAAGAAGTTTGTTCAGGATTAACTGCGCATTCGGAAGTTGTTTTTGTGACATATGAAGATGAATCTAATTTAGAAAAATTGCTGCAAGTTTTTTGGGAAGGACATGATCCTACCCAATTCATGCGTCAAGGTGGCGACATAGGAACGCAATATAGATCTGGTATTTATTTTTTAGATAAAACTCAAGAGGAATTGGCACTTAAAACAAAAGATATCTACCAAACTAAGCTTGATGCTAAAGGATTNGGTCAAATTGTTACCGAAATCTTACCCGTCTCAGAAGAATTTTATGCTGAGAGCTATCATCAACAATATCTAGCAAAAAATCCTAATGGTTACTGCGGACATGGTGGTTGTGGAGTAAATTTTAAAGATTAAAAAACTAGCTAATTTGCTTCTTGAGATTATATTTTTTAACCTTTCCAGTAATAATTATCTTGGTCTTTAAGAACTCTATCTTCTTCAATGAGTTTATTAAGATGTGCCTCAAGAGAATATTTAGCTATTCCATATAAATTCTTATCAACATCGTCGTAAACAGAGTAAATAAGTTCATCAATCGTTGCTTTAGATGCTTCAGTAATTGAATCAATCACTTTTTTTTCTCGATACATTCTATGGCCAACAATCCAATCAACTACTGAATGAGGATTTTCTAAAACGTTACCGTGTCCAGGAGCAATATATTTTAAATCTATTTCTTTTAATAATTCTAAAGAATCAATATATTGCTTCATATTTCCATCAGGAGGAGCTATTACTACAGTAGATCCATCCATAATATGATCACCAGTAAATATTAACTTTTCTTCTTCAAGCAAAAAACAAAGATGATTGGAAGCGTGCCCAGGGGTATGAATAACTTTCAAAGTATATTCTGCTTCGTTAATTTCATCACCGTGTTTCAATTCTTTTTTTGTCTTGAAAGTAGGGTCTTGCATTTCCTTATGCAAAGGATACATACCCATAATGGGNGCAGCTGTCCTTTGATGAAGTAATTTTGCACCTGGAGAATGATCGTTATGGGTGTGAGTGACTAAAATTTGTTTAATATCTTCTCCACAAATTTTTGCGATATTCTCTACATGCTCTGGTGANGCAGGGCCTGGATCAATGACTGTAATTTCTTGATGACCAACTAAATATGTATTGGTACCCCCACCTGTAAATACCCCTCCATTGTCAGCAGTAATTCTTCTTACCAAAGGTGAAATTTCAATGATCTTCATAACCTTCATCGCCTGGAAGCAAACCTATCATTTTTCCGTCTTTCATAAAAAATTTTGGTTCAATTGATGAAACCTCGCTTTGACACTTAATTTTATTTTCCAATAACTCGTTAGTCGATGTGAATCCTACTATTGCCTCAAGATTTCTTATTGTCGGTAATATTATTGGAAAATTGCCTTTTTCACCGCCTTTGATAGCATTTTCTGGAGTTATCCATGTGCTTTCTACGCCTTCGCTTCCATCATGTATTGCTTTTTGATCTGATGGCGCCAAAGCAATAAAAAATCTTGTGCTATAACGCTTCATTTCCATTTTAGGTGTAATCCAATGTGATACATAGGCTAACCTATCAACTGCTAATTTAAGATTTAATTCTTTACACAGCTCTAACAAAACTGGCTCGCCATTATTTAGTCTATCTCTATATGAGGCTAATATTTTTGTCTCTTCTGTATCTGAAGCGCCAAATAAATTGCCATTTTCTCTGTAAGCAAGTAACACGCCACATTCTTCAAAACATTCCCTTATGCAAGCTATCCAATAATTTAACCCACCGCTTTCGACATTGATAATTTGTGAAGCCATCTCATCAGTTAAACCCGAGCAAAAACTATTTATTTCTATTTCTTCATCAACCGGATCAAGTTTGCCCCCAGGGAAAACCCATGCTCCCCCAAAATTAGTTTTTGCATTCCTCTTAATCATAAATACTTCAATTTCGTTTTCAGGAGCCCTAACCAACAGCACCGTGGCTGCTGGTTTAGGATCTGAGGGCGGCGCTCCAGGCTCGGCTTTCTGAATATTTACAGATTCTTGTTTAGACAAGATTTCAGGAAATTCTTGATCTTTAGCCATTTAAAAACTAGGCAACGAATTTTGAAAGTCTAGCTTTTATTATTTCTTCTGCATCTGAAACAATTCTTTCGACAAGATCAGAACAAGTTGGAATATCATGTATCAAGCCTGCAACCATTCCACAACTCCAAGCGCCTGCGTCCATGGTCCCTTCTTGCATTATTTTTGGATACACTCCTGCGACTTCATCCATGATATCTGTTATTTGAATATCATCTCCAAGTGCTTTTTCTTTTTCTAGAATTTTATCAACTGCTCCATTCGCTAAGACTCTCTCTGTATTTCTCAAAGGCCTCATAATTAACTTAGTGTCGAGCTCTGAAGCTGCAACTAATGCTTCTTTAACATTTTGATGAACAGGAGCTTCTTTAGTGGCAATAAATCTTGTACCCATGTTTATTCCATCAGCTCCCATTGATAAAGCAGCTGCTAATTGTTGTCCATTGCCCATGCCTCCTGATGCAACAAAAGGAATAGATAGTTCCTCAGCAGCTCTTGGAAGAAGGATCATATTTGGAATATCATCCTCTCCTGGGTGACCGCCACACTCAAAACCGTCAACGCTTACTGCGTCACATCCAATTTTCTCTGCCTTTAATGAGTGTCTAACAGAAGTACATTTATGAATCACTTTGATTCCTGCACCCTTCAAATCAGGCATGTAAGCCTCAGGACTTCTTCCGGCAGTTTCAACTATCTTTATGCCACCTTCAACAATAGCTTGGATATAACCAGGATAATCTGGCTCTTGAAATCCCGGCAAAAAAGTTAAATTTACTCCAAAAGGCTTATCTGTCATTTCGTGACATTTAGCTATTTCCTTTGCCAAGTCTTCAGGACTTTTTTGAGTCAGACCGGTTATGATTCCTAATCCACCAGCATTTGCAACTGCAGAAGCCATTTCTGCAAAACCGACATAGTGCATCCCCCCTTGAATGATTGGATGTTTGATTCCAAACATTTCTGTGATTTTCGTTTTAATCATCTTATATCTCTCCAAAAAAATTAATTAGTACATTACTATATCTATAATGACGAGGGTTGCAATAAATGATACAAACAACTTCAAAAAAATGATGAAAGCTCAAAAGATAAATTCTTTAATTCTAAAAAAGAAATTGATTAGATCATCCGATGCTCATAAAGGAGAATTTGGACATGTGTTAGTCATTGGAGGAAATATTGGATTTGGCGGGGCTGGTTTATTGGCTTCCAAAGCAGCAGTTAATTGTGGAGCCGGCTTAGTGTCTCTAGCAACCAGATCCAGTCATGTATCTGCTTCATTGAATTTTTGCCCAGAAGTTATGGTCAAACCTGTTGACTCAGGCCAAGCGCTTGAAAAATATTTGGATTNTCCATCTGTAATTTGNNTNGGCCCGGGNTTGGGACAAGACTATTGGTCCGAACAAATGATATATAAATCTCTAGAAAGAGCTAAAAAAAATAATACGCCTATGCTCATTGATGCAGATGGCTTAAATCTTTTACCTAAATTTATAAAAAAATTACCTCTACCAAAAAAAATAGTTCTTACTCCACATATAGGAGAGGCTTCTATTCTTTTAAATACATCAAAGGAAATTATAAAAAAAAATAGAATATTGTCCGCTAAAAAAATCTCAAAAAAATATTCAGCGGTCGTTGTTTTAAAGGGAAAAAACTCAATTATTTGTTGGAAAGACAAATATTTTATTTGTGAAAAAGGGAACGCAGGAATGGCTACCGGGGGAATGGGAGATGTCTTAAGTGGAATAATAAGTAGCTTTATTTCCCAAAAAATGACGTTATTAAATGCTGCGTGTTTAGGTGTCGAATTGCATGCCGAAGCTGCAGATGAATACTCAAATGTTATTGGAATGAATAGTCTTACTCCTACCGACTTATTAGATATTGTTAAAGAACTTATTTAATAATTTTATGAATAAAAAACTAACTTTAAGTTCTTTAGAAGATACGAAAAATCTTGGACAAGAGATAGCCAAAGAAATTTTAAAAAGAAAAGATAAATCTGCATTTATTGTTTTTTTAGACGGCGACCTTGGAACAGGTAAAACAACTTTAGTTAAAGAAATAATCTTCGCCTTAGGAATCAAGGAGAAAGTTAAAAGCCCAACATTTACCATAATTGAGCCTTACGAACTTAATGATAAAAACATCTATCATATCGACCTTTATAGAATAAATGATCCATCTGAGCTTGAAACCATAGGCCTCAGAGAATACTTAAACGAATCAGAAGCAATAATATTTATAGAGTGGCCAGAAAAAAGCTTCGGATTTCTAAAAAAATTTAATCTAAAAATATCCTTGAAGCACTCAAGCGAAAAGGAGAGAAAATGTAAAATCGAATTAAATCCCTAAAACTTTTTTTATATCCGGTTTGAAATAAGTATCGGGCTTCATGATTTTTCCCGAATTATTTTTTATAGCTTTTCCATTTACAAATTTACTCATGTTTGATGACCTTACTTCTTCCCAGACTTTGTTAAATTCTATTCCGCAACTGGAGCACATGCCCATAATTACCCAAACCATATCTGCAAGCCCATCAGCTACCTCTACTAAATCATTATTTTGAAATGCTTCGAGGGTTTCTTTATATTCTTCCGTAATTAAATTCATATATAGTTTTTGCTGATCTCCTTTCAAGGAAAGTTCTTTGGTCAATGATTGGTCTCCAGCGATCATGAACACTTCAACATCTTTTTGATAGGACATGAATTCTCCTCCTTAACTTAATTACTTTTATTAAATACTTCTATATTATTCCAAGTAACCAGATAAAAAAATGGAAATTATTTTAAAAGATGGCTCTTATTATGAAATTGAACAAAGCGACCTAATTTCTTGGCAAAGAACCTATCATGAATGCAATGTTTATCACGAAATAAATGCCGCCAGAGAGTGGTGTCAAGCAAATCCATCGAGGAGAAAAACTAAAAGAGGAATAAAGAGATTTCTTAATGCTTGGCTCTCCAAAGCACATAAATTAAAAGGAAGTCCCTTCATCTACAATAGTCAGACGAAATCAAATTCTATTAAAGAATCAATGTATGATATTTCATGGGTCGAAGAAGAAAATAAGCTAGAAATATCCAAATGGTATCTTAAAAATAAAGGATTTTATTTTCTTGATGGAGAAAAACGAACCGAGCCTTACGGTATAAAAAAAGTCGTTAATATCACTGAAAAAAGCAAAAATCTTAACAAAAATAAGAAGTGAAATTCTATTTCTAAAAAAAAGTTCTTCTGGTATTATGCGCCAGCATATTTTTAAAGAAAATTATGAAAAAGGAAATTCATCCGGAATATAGGGAAGTGCTGTTCCACGACACTAGCGTGGATAAGTATTTTTTAATTCCATCGACGTTAAATACAGATCAAACCAAAGAGTGGGAAGACGGGAAAACATATCCATATTATCCTCTCGATGTTTCATCTGCTTCTCATCCTTTTTATACTGGAAAACATAAAATCGTTGATACCGGCGGAAGAGTCGATAGATTTAAAAAACGTTTTGCTAAAACAACTTCAGCTGTCAAAAGCGAAGCAAATGACTCTTCAGAAGAAGAGACTGTAGAAGCTCAGGAAGAAGTTACAGAAACTCCTGTTGAAGAAGTCCAAGAAGATATATCTGAAGCTCCAACTGAAGAAGCTGCTCAAGAAGAAACTTCTAAAGATAAGGAATAAATCATAACCGTTCTTCAAAAGAGAAATTCTTTAAAGAATATTCTTTGAATAATCATAAATGCTATGAATCCAAAAGATATAAGAAATATCGCTATCATCGCTCATGTTGATCATGGGAAAACTACTCTGGTCGACAAATTACTTCAACAATCAGGAACTTTAAATAGAAAAGATATCGGATCTGAAAGAATTTTAGATTCAAATGATCAAGAAAAAGAAAGGGGCATTACGATTCTTGCTAAGAATACAGCAATAAAGTGGAAAAACCATAAAATAAATATTGTAGATACACCTGGTCATGCTGATTTTGGAGGAGAAGTTGAAAGGGTATTATCAATGGTTGATTCCGTTCTTCTTCTTGTCGATGCCGTTGATGGTCCGATGCCACAAACTCGTTTTGTTACCGAGAAAGCATTTGAGCAAGGTCTTAATCCAATATTAGTTATAAATAAAATTGATAGATCTGGAGCCAGGCCGGATTGGGTTTTAGATCAAGTTTTCGACCTTTTTGATCGCCTCGGAGGAAACGATCAACAAATGGATTTTCCTGTAATTTATGCTTCCGCGCTAAATGGAACGGCTGGTGATGAGCTCGAAAACATTAAAGATGATATGTCTCCCCTTTTAGATCTGGTCTTAGAAAAAGTTAGTCCTCCAAAAGTAGAAACTGAAAAACCTTTTCAAATGCAAATTAGTGCGTTAGATAGCAATAGTTATGTTGGGGTGATAGGCATTGGAAGAATCACTTGTGGAAAGTTAAAGCCCAATGACCAAATAGTTGTGGTTAATAACAAAGAAGAACAAAGAAAAGGAAAAATTTTACAAGTCATGAGTCATGACGGATTGGAGAGAATTGAGGTAGAGGAGGCTGAAGCAGGAGACATTGTATGCATAACTGGTATCGAAAATTTATATATTTCGGATACGTTATGTGATCCTGAAAAGGTAGAAGCTTTGCCTCCGCTAACAATAGATGAACCAACGGTTAGTATGACTTTTCAAGTAAATGATTCTCCTTTTGCAGGTCAAGATGGCAAATTTGTTACATCCAGAAATATAAAAGAAAGACTCGAACAAGAACTATTGAGCAATGTTGCTTTGCGAGTTGAACCCGGAGAATCCTCAGATAAATTTAAGGTTTCCGGAAGAGGTGAGCTCCATTTATCGGTGTTAATTGAAAGCATGAGAAGAGATGGGTTTGAGTTAGGAGTATCAAAACCAGAAGTAATCCAGAAAGAGGTTAATGGGGAAATTCATGAGCCTTTTGAGCAAATTGTTATTGACCTTGAAGAAGAACATCAAGGTTCTATCATGGAAGAAATGGGGTTAAGAAAAGCGGAGCTTAAAAATATGCAGCCAGATGGAAAAGGAAGAATTAAGCTCGAATTTATTGCGCCATCCAGGGGAATGATAGGTTTTAGATCGCATTTTTTAACTTTAACAAGTGGTTCGGGAATCTTAACTAGTGTTTTTGATCATTATGGTCCTGCTAAAAAAGGCGAAGTAACAAATAGACAGAATGGTGTTCTAGTTTCAATGACAAACGGCAAAACTTTATCCTATTCGTTGTTTAATCTGCAGAATCGAGGGAAGTTATTTGTTGGCCACGGGCTAGATATCTACAAGGGCCAAATCGTTGGTCTGCACTCTAGAGATAATGACTTGCCTGTTAATCCTACTAAGGCCAAGCAACTCACTAACGTCCGCGCCTCAGGAACAGATGAAAACCTAGTTTTAACTCCCCACATCGAGCATACCCTAGAGCAAGCTTTGGAATTCATAGAAGAAGATGAACTAGTAGAAGTAACCCCAAAGGCAATCAGACTAAGAAAAAAAGCTTTTACTTTTTAAAGCCTCTCCAAAATAGCATGATGAATTTGATCAAAAGATCCATTGGATAAACAAATAATATGAGTATTAGGCTCATTTAACTTAGGCAATAAATTTAAGAATTCTCTTGTTCCTGAACAAGTCGAGAATTTATTACTTTTTTGAGCAATGTTTCTTATTTGATCCTGATTTTTTGAAAATAAAAAAACACTATCTGCATCCTCCAGAGATTTAGGGATAGCTTTATCATGATAACCTGACGACATGGTATTAGATCTCATTTCTAATAGACAAACTATCTTTTGATTTCCAACTTTTTTTCTCAAGCCATCCAAAGTGTACTTTATAGCTGTTGGATGATGGGCAAAATCATCGTAGACTGAAATTGAATTTTTCTTCCCAATCATTTCCATTCTTCTTTCGGTGCCTTTGAAAGTTGAAAGAGATTCTGAAATTTTTTTCTTCTTAAGGCCTAACGACTTTGCTATTACGAATGTTGCTATAGCGTTTTTTTTGTTGTGTTCTCCAATAAGATTCCAATTTACTGAGCCTTTAAGTTTGTCATCAAAATAAATATCAAAAGTAGAACATTCTGGGTTTTTTATTCGGACATGCCATCCTTCTCCCTGACCCACTGCATCAAAAGATTCTTCCTTGCAATAAACTCCCATTTCCAATAATTTTTTTATATTCAAATCATCTGTTGGATAGAATAACTTTGCATCTTTAGGCAAGATTCTCAATAAATGGTGAAATTGTTTTTTGATTTCACTCAGATTATCAAAAATATCGGCGTGATCAAATTCCAAATTGTTTATTAGCAAAGTTGAGGGACTGTAGTGAATAAATTTGGACCTCTTATCAAAAAAAGCTGTGTCGTATTCATCTGCTTCAATGACAAAATATTTATGTGTTCCCAAAAAAGCCGTCGAGTCCAAATCTAAAGCTCGACCAGCGATCATATACCCAATATCTAATCCTGCATCAATTAAAACTTTAGCCAACATTGACGATGTCGAAGTTTTTCCATGAGTTCCGCTGATAGCAATTACATGTCTATCCTCTAAAATTAAGTCAGTCAAAAATTGTGGACCTGAAATAAATTTAAGTCTTCGTTTAAGTATTTCCTCCATCATTGGATTTCCTCTAGAAACGACATTTCCAATTACGTAAAGATCAATATCATTAGATATATTTTTTGCACTAAATCCTTGGTCTACAGTTATGCCTTGTTCTGCTAAAACATTGCTCATTGGTGGGTAAGCATTTTCGTCACATCCTGCTACTTCAAAACCTTTTTGAGCTGCTAATTGAGCAAGCCCTCCCATAAAGGTCCCACAAACTCCTAAGACATAAATTTTCATCGTACTGATTATATCTTTTTCCAGAAGTTCTTTTTTCAGTTATATTTCTCATAATGAATTCAAAAAAGAATGCTTTCTACGCTCAATCAGGTGGCGTTACAGCTGTTATAAATGCCTCTGCTTGTGGTGTTATAGAAACGGCTGCTAAATCAAAAAAAATTAATAAAGTACTATGTGGTGAAAATGGTATTCTTGGAGCATTAAATGAAAATTTAATCGATACCTCGAAAGAATCAAAAACTACCATTGCTAAATTAAAAAATACACCTGGTGGCGCATTTGGATCATGTCGATTTAAATTACAAGATCCAGTCAAACAAAAAAAAGAGTACGAACGTCTTTTTGAAGTTTTTGCCGCTCATGATATCAACTATTTTTTTTATAACGGCGGAGGCGATAGTCAAGACACAACCTTTAAGGTATCTGAAATGGCTAAAAAGCTAAAGTTTCCTCTTCAGTGCATTGGTATTCCAAAAACTGTAGATAATGATCTGCCCTTTACTGATTGTTCGCCTGGTTTTGGTTCGGTCGCAAAGTATGTTGCAACTTCAACACTCGAAGCCGGATTAGATGTCAAAAGTATGGCCGAAACTTCAACAAAGGTGTTTATATTAGAAGTTATGGGTCGTCATGCTGGTTGGATAGCAGCAGCATCTTGTTTAGCGTCATCTAATTCAGAAGACCCGCCTCATATTATCTTGTTACCGGAAGTGCCCTTCGAAAAAGGTAAATTTCTCGCACAAGTAAAACAGACTGTACGAAAAAATGGCTTTTGTGTAATTGTTGCTTCAGAGGGAACTCAGATGAAAAACGGTAAGTTTCTAGCAGATTCAGGGTTAACCGATGCTTTTGGCCATAAGCAACTTGGCGGAGTAGCTCCAGTATTGTCAGGGATGATTTCAAAACTTGGTTTAAAAAATCATTGGGCTGTGGCTGATTATCTTCAACGTTCAGCTAGACACATCGCATCTAAAACAGATTTAGATCAGGCATATGCAGTAGGAGAATTTGCAGTAAAACTTGCTACTTCAGGAAAAACTGCAGTTATGCCAATTATAAAGAGAATAAATGATGCGCCCTATAAATGGAAAATAGATACTGTATCTTTGAAGAAAGTTGCAAATGTAGAAAAAACAGTTCCAAAAAAGTTTATCTCAAAAAATGGTTTTAAAATTACATCTGCAGGAAGAAAATATTTAAGCCCTTTGATTCAAGGTGAAGCTCAAACTAATTTCAATCTTGGAATTCCTGATGTAGCTTTTCTAAAGAAAAATCTATTAAAAAAGAAATTAAAAAAGTTTAATTAAATATACGACTTGATTTCGTTAAAATTATTAATTCTTCATTTTTTTTTCAAAGCTTAAATGCTAATCTTTATAACCATTCTCAATGATGGGAGTGAGGTTTTCTTAAGGAGTGAAAATGAGAAATATTTTAAAAATTTTGTTGTCATTAACTTTAGTGACGGTTTCTTCAATTTCGTTAGCTCAAGAACAAGCAAACGTTACGCCAATGGAATTTTACGCAAATTGTGAATTTCAACCTGGAAAAACAAAAGCTGATTTATATGATGTCATTGAGAAATGGAATAAATTTAGCGACGATTCAAAAGAAAAGTCTTATACAGCTTTTTTATTGACTCCAATTGCAGCAAGCAACATTGATTTTGAAAATACCCTAATTTGGATGGGTGTTTGGGATAATTTTGAAGGAATGGGAAATAGTCTTGAAAATTATTATGCAAATGGATCTGAAATTGCTGAAAGTTTTAACTCTGTATGGAAATGTAATAGTCATTCTTTTGCTGCAAGCTTGCTTACTTATGAAGAAAATAGAAAGGATAATTACGCTGGTCCAAGAACTTCGGAGATTTTTTCTTTTTCGGATTGTTCAATTAATGATGGTGTAACTTATGCGGATCTTTTAAAGGCAGATGCTAAGTACAGTGCTTTTCTAAAGAAATTAGAAAAAGAAGATCCAGTATTTAGAATTTTCCCTACGGCAGGTTTACCTCAAGATTCGGATTTTGATTTCAAAATGATGGATATAAATTCTTCTTGGAGTCAAAGAGGAAAGGAGACACAAACATTTNTAGATAATGGCGGCCCTCTAAAGCAATTAGAAACTTATGGTTCAATGGTAAGTTGCGACAGCCCAAGGGTTTATCAAATGGAAAGGATAAGATTAGGTAAGCCCTGGGTTAAATAATCTATTTAAAAAAGGCTTCTTTAAGAAGCCTTTTTTATATTTTCTTTACAACTCCACTAAAACTGAAAACAATTTCTCCTTCGCAATATATTTTGCCCTCTCCAAATACTAAGGATTTAGTTGCTCTGGTTATTGACGTATGAACTTCGGCTAGAGAGTGTATCTTGGCAGGAGCGATGAATTCTGATCTAAAACTTATTGTTGCCACATATTTATCCCTTGAAGGCATCGAGGCAGAAGCTAACGAATAATCAGCAATACTCATTAGCATGCCTCCATGCGCAACATCAGCCGAATTACAATTTTCTTTTTTAATCCAAAATGCCATTATCAGATTACCTTCTTCATCACGCCTATAAAAGCCTTCACCAATGTTACGAATATGGTGTTCAGTTTGATGGATAGGTTCGAATCCTTCCGGAATGGGATATTTATTCTCTTTGGGCATGTCGATATTTTAACTCAATGTGTATAATTGCTCGCAAAATTAAAAAAAATTATGGATTTCAAACTAACACCAGAACAACTAGAACTACAAAAAGTTGCCCGCGAATATGCCCAAAATGAGCTGCCAGCTTTAGCAGATGAATTGGAAGAAACAGGCGATCCTGTACCTAAAGATGCATTAATGAAAATTGGGGAGATGGGTTTTCTTGGCGTAAACACACCGACTGAATATGGTGGTCAAGGTCTTACAAACTTAGAAGCAATTATTATTCTAGAGGAATTTGGAAAAATCTCATCCGCAGTTGGCTGGCCAGTTTTTGAAGCAAACGCTGGACCTGTGAAAGTTTTACAACATTTTGCTACCGACGCTCTAAAAAAAAGAGTCATACCTAAAGTTTGTAGCGGCGAAATGGTTGTCGCAGTTAGTATGTCAGAACCTGGAGCTGGCACTGGATTGACTGACTTAAAAACCAAGGCGGAAATAAAGGGTGACAAAATTGTTATTAATGGAAACAAACGTTGGTGTTCTGGCGCAGGTCACTCGGATGGATATGTGGTTTACGCAAGAATGTCTGACGCTCCAGCAGCTAAAGGAATTGGTGCAGTTTTTGTAGATATCGATACGCCTGGATTAACCTTTGGTAATAATGAAAACCTTATGGGCTGGCGAGGAATTCCATCTGCTGACATATACTTTGATAATGTTGAAGTACCAATAGAAAATCTATTAGTTGAGCCAGAAGACGGTTTTAAAAAATTGATGGAAACTTTTGATTTGGAAAGGTGTGGCAATGCGACTATGGCTTTAGCACAAGCTTCCTCAGCTTTAGACTATGTTCAAAATTATGTTCAAGAAAGAGAGCAATTTGGAAAACCAATTGTTGATTTTCAAGCCGTGCAAATAAAATTAGCTGACATGTTAATGAAAGTCGAAGCTTCGCGTTTGTTAATACACCGTGCGGTTTTTAATGCGGCGAATGGACTTCCAGATATACTCGAATCTAGTTCAGCAAAATGTTTTGCAAATGAGATTTCCAGAGAAGTAACAACAACCGCAATGCAGTTAATGGGTGGTTATGGTTTCAACAAAGAATACGGCATGGAACGAAAGGTAAGAGATTCATTTGGCTGGGGAATAGCTGGAGGCACAATTGATGTGCAAAAGGTGAATATTGCCTCTGCTATGATTGGTCGAAGATTCAATCAAAGAGCCAAATAAAGTCAAATCGTCCGAAGTTCTTGGATAATTTCATCCATTTTTTCTATAAGAATCTTTTTGTCTTCTTCTGTAAGAAAATCTCCTATAGGCACTCTTTCTCCTTTTGAAGAAATTACTATGTGCAATGGATACCAAGGATGAGTTGCTTTCTCAACGAACACATAAGCCCATTCTCTAACAAATTCAGTTGTTGTTTCAGGCTTCAACCTACCTTTTTCGATAATCAGTTTTTCTGGAGTAAATGTGAGAATTTCTTGTTTGTTAACATCTCTAAAAACAAAATATAAAGCTGTCAGCACCAGTAAAATTTCTAGACCTGCAAAAGGCAAGATGATTGGTGCTCCAACATATAAAAAACCTAAAGCTATTATTGTTAAAGGAACTGAAACCAAAAATACAAATATTAAATTTCCACGCCAAGAGATCGAACGATTTGGTGTTATCGAAACTCTAAAAGAATTATCAGATTTAAGACGATCTGCTATAACCATGTTTTAATATTACTTTTACAGGGTCATTATGACTATTTTTTAAAAAATAAATTTTATGAAAAAGAATAATTCTATTGATAGAACGGCATTAATGCCAAATTATGCTCCTGCAGAATTTATTCCTGTCAAAGGAAAGAAATCTATTCTTTGGGATGATAAAGGCAAAGATTACATAGATTTTGGAGGAGGCATTGCCGTCACATGTCTCGGGCATTCTCATCCCGCACTAAATAAAGTTCTCAAAGAACAATCGACAAAACTTTGGCATGTCAGCAATTATTTATACAACAAGCCGGCNNTAGAACTAAGCGAAATGTTAGCCAAAAAAACTTTTGCAGATAAAGTTTTTTTNTCAAATTCAGGAAATGANGCNAATGAAGCAGCNATAAANCTNGCTNGAAAATATTATTNNGATCAAAAAAAACCTGAGAAACATGAGATTATAGTCTTNACNAAAGCTTTTCATGGTCGATCCATGCTGAACATTACTGCGGGTGATTCTGAAATTCAAAAAACTGGATTTGGACCACTTTTAAAAGGCTTCAAAAGAGCCACTTTTAACGACCTGAAATCAGTAAAAANAGTAATAAACAAAAAAACTGCAGCAATTTTTGTNGAACCAATCTTNGGAGAATCGGGAATAATTAGNGCAGANAATCCTTTNTTNGAAGGNCTNAGAAAGTTAGCAGANGATAANGACTGTNTGCTTATTTTTGACGAAGTACAAAGTGGTATTGGTCGAACGGGATCGCTAATGGCATATATGGGATATGGCGTCACGCCAGACATTTCAACTTTAGCAAAAGGCTTGGGAGGAGGAATTCCAATTGGCGCTACTCTCACAACGACTAAAATCGCGCAAGCATTTCAGCCTGGAACTCATGGCAGTACTTTTGGAGGCAACCCTTTAGCCTGCGAAGTTGCTAAAAAAGTAGTAGAAATAATTTCGACTAAAAAAGTCTTAACCGAAGTTGTGGAAAAAACCATTAAATTTAATAAAGAACTGAACAGAATATCCGAAAAATATAATTTGTTTAAAGACATAAGATCTGCCGGTCTTTGGATTTGTTGTGATTTCAAAAAAATAAAATCCGTAAATTTTATAAACGAATGCTACAAACAAAGATTGATTCTTGTGCAAGCCTCAGGAGATAAGACGATTAGATTGGCTCCTTCTCTCATTATTGAAGATCAAGAAATAACAGAAGGTTTTAAACGCTTTGAAAAAGCTGCAAAAAAGATTTCTTAATACGACATCTTGTTGCGAGACTTTTCCCTACTAATAATTTTTATTAGAGAACTAGGGCAGTTTCAATTGTCTTTTAAAATTTCTTTATAAACCTCATTAAACCTGGCCAACCTTTCCGGTCCAGTAGGATGGGTATCAAAAAAAGTAGACCGATCATCTCTTTCTGATTTTTGTGCCATTCTAATAATTATATTTCTGGCCTCCAGCAAATCGTATCCGGAATCTTTTAAAATCAACAAAGAAAAATAATCGGCCTCTTTTTCTTGATCCCTAGAAAAAACCAGAGAGCCAAACCGTGCTCCTAGGTCTGTAGTTTGAGAAATTAAGTCATCGGAGCCGTCTATTACGGTCCCTAAAACCCTGCCGGCCAAACTACCTAATAAAATATTCCTTTGTGCATTGGCCACATGATTGCCTAAGTGATGCGCTATTTCATGAGCAATGACAAAAGCAACTTCCTCTTCAGAGGCAACGCCATTCATTAAGCCTTTGGTATAAGTTATGGTATTTCTACCTGATGCGAAGGCATTGAACATATCATCATCAAGATAATTAACTTTCCAACTGCATCTAACTTCTGGAATATTATTTTCGTCACACCATTTATTGGTAACTGGTGAAATTTTTTCAATGATATCTTCGACTAATACCACGGATTCTTTTCTTGTCCTCTCAACGGGTTCGTCGAGCTCCGTATTTTCTATAATCGCAATGGCTTCATCAATTTGAGTCTGATCTAGCTCTTCGAAAGTAGTTCCTGGCGCAACGCAACCAACAAGAAAAAAAAGAATTAATGAAAGAAATAAACTTCTAATCATTATTTAACTTATTTAAATTTTTTCCTCATATTCATTACTGCTTCCATTCCAAAAACTGGTTTTTTTCCTTCGGGCACGGTATTTCCTTTTACAATTAATTCTTCAAAGGTTGCCCCATTTTTAAACATTTCATAAAGCACTTCTATATCCATATTTGTTCCCACTGGCTCTTCAATAAAATCAGGTGCAATATTGGTTTTAAATTCAGCTTCATTTCGCCAATGCTCAAAAAAAATTTCGACTAAATGACCGTCTGGGTCTTTGTAGTACATTCCCGTAATCCAGCCATGGTTGATTGTCCAGTGAGGTTCTATGCCATTATTTTTTGCATTTTGATAAAACTCAAACCACTTATCTATGGGATTTAACAAATAGGAAATATGATCTAGGCCCACCGTATCCGGAAGATTTTTATTCAGCCAATTTTTTAATTTAATTATCAATCTTGGAATGAATCCAACTCTCTCCAAAACAGGCGAAGTATTTGCAATGGCAACTCTGTGGTGTTCTTGATCAAAAGCCAAAAAGGTAATTTGATCACTTTCGTAGAGAGCCTCACACCCAAATAATTTGGTATAAAAATCCACCATTTTTTCATACTGCATGGTCTTCCAAGCAACGTGATGAAAAGCGTCTGGCGGAAAATCTGATTTGTAATTTTTGTACAAATCTAAGTTTAAAACTGGTTTTGACATTTACGCCTCCATTCAATCAAAAGAGTATATCTCAACTTAATTATTTTCTGGTACAAGGACTTCAGTTGTATCTACCCTTCTGAATCCTTTTGGTAAAAAATTCCCTTTTCTACCTCTAGTCCCAACAAAATTGTTTAAATCATTTGGTTTGATGACATAGTGTTGTTTACCACTATTCAATTTCAAGGACCCACCTTTAGGCAAAACAACCAGATGCAACAATTCGTCTTCTTCTGCAGCGTGTTTAGTTTTATCTATTGAAATTATTTTATTTCCCTTGCCTTTAGACAAAACAGGTAAATCAGCAGCTTCGATCAAAAGCATTTTTCCTTCGCTTGATATGGAAACGATATAAGAGTCTTCAATAGATTTGATAGTTTTAGGATCCAATGGCGTGGCACCTTTAGCATTTATAGCTGCCTTTCCAGACTTATTCTTTGTCTGTAAATCGGAGATTTTAGCTATAAATCCATAACCTGCATTTGTTGCGAGGATACAGAGATCTTCGTCGGTCCCTGCCACGACTCCTGAAAAAAATGCTCCTGATTGTGCATTGATACTTCCTGAGACAGGATCGCCTTGTCCTCTAGCACTTGGTAACTTATGAATTGGGATTGAGTAAGCCTTCCCGAAATTATCTAAAATTACCGCATTTTGACTATTTCTCGCTTTGGTCGAAGAGAGATATCCGTCCCCTTCCCTATACTGAAGTGATTCGGCATCAATATCGTGACCTTTTGCAGCTCTAATCCAGCCTCTTTGAGATAAAACAACTGTCATCGGATCATTGGAAATTAATTCTTTCTCGTCGAAAGCTTTTGATTCCTCTGCTTCCTTCAGAGAGCTGTTTCTTTCATCTCCAAATTCTTCTAAATCATCTTTGAGTTCTTTTTTAATTAAAGTTTTTAATCTGCTGCTCGAACCCAATGTCTTTTCAATATCTTTTGCTTCTTGAGAAAGCTCATTTTTTTCCGATAAAATTGCCTCTTCCTCTAACTTAGCTAATTGTCTAAGCCTAATATCAAGAATTGCATTGGCTTGAATTTCTGAGAGTTTGAANTTCTTCATGAGCTCTTTTTTTGGCTTATCATGAGTTCGAATGATTTTTATCACCTTATCCAAATTCAAATAAGCAACCAAGAGTCCTTCTAAAATATGCAATCGGTCATTGACCCAATCCAAACGGTTCTGAAGTCTTCTTTTTACAGTATCGGTTCTAAATTTTAACCATTCCTTGAGTATTTTTTTTAAATCAAATACCTGCGGCTTTCCATTCAAGCCGATGGCATTAATGTTAACTCTGATATTTTTTTCTAGGTCTGTTGTAGCAAAAAGGTGACTCATTAAAGCAGTTTTATCAATCCTATTGGATCTTGGAACCACTATTATTCTTGAAGGATTATCTTCATCGCTTTCATCTCTTAAGTCATCAATCATATTTATTTTCTTGGCTTCGACTTGAGCAGCAATTTGTTCCAAAATTTTTGAAGTGGAAACTTGGTAAGGCAGAGCAGTAATCACAATCTCGCCATCCTCTATTTCATATGTAGCTCTTAACTTTACTGAACCTCTTCCGGTTGAGTACATTTCAAGCATTTCTTCAGGAGAAGAAATGATTTCTGCTTTCGTTGGAAAATCTGGACTTGGAATGTAAGACATTAGATCAGAGATTGTCATTTTTGGATTATCTATCAAGGCAATAGAGGCTTTTACAACGTCGGTCAAATTATGCGGCGGGATATCGGTTGCCATTCCGACAGCTATTCCGGAAGCACCATTTAATAGTACATTGGGCAGTCGCGAAGAAAGAAATTTTGGCTCTATCAAGGTGCCATCGAAATTTGGCATCCAATCGACGGTGCCTTGAGAAATTTCACTCAATAACGTTTGAGCATAGGCCGATAGTCGACATTCAGTGTAACGCATCGCTGCAAAACTTTTAGGATCATCTAGTGATCCAAAATTGCCTTGTCCTTCGATTAATGGGTATCGAGTTGAAAAGTTTTGCGCCATTAAGACCATCGCTTCATAAGCAGCGCCATCTCCATGAGGATGGAACTTGCCAATCACATCTCCTACAGTTCTTGCACTTTTCTTAAATTTTGAAGTAGATTTTAATCCTAACTCAGACATCGCATATATGATTCTTCTCTGCACAGGTTTGAGTCCATCACCTACAAAAGGCAAAGCTCTATCCAAAATAACATACATGGAATATTCCAAGTATGCTCTTTCAGCATATCCTCCAATCGGTAAACTTTCTTCTTTACTCATTCAATGTCGCCAAATTTCCTTTTGTCTCCAGCCAGTCTTTTCTATCCGCTGCTCGTTTTTTAGAAAGCAACTTATCCATCATCGAAGTGGCTGTATTTCCTTTTTCAAGTGTTAATTTTAATAATCTTCTTCCATCAACCTGCATAGTTGTTTCTCTTAACTGTGAAGGATTCATCTCACCAAGGCCTTTGAATCTTTGGATTTCTATTTTTTTAACTTTATTTTGTTTAGTTAATTGTTTTACTATTTGATCCTTTTCATCTTCATCGAGAGCATAAAATACATCCTTACCTTGATCTATTCTAAATAATGGAGGCTGAGCAACAAATAAATGCCCTTTCTCTACCAAGGGTCTGAAGTGTTTTAAAAATAAAGCACAAATTAAAGTTGCTATATGGGCACCATCAGTATCGGCGTCAGCCAAAATACAAATTTTTCCATATCGCAATCCAGCTAAATCTTTACATCCAGGATCTAATCCGACAGCCATGGCAATATCTTTGACTTCTTGTGATTGAGTAACCGAGTCGGTATTCACTTCCCAAGTATTTAAAATTTTTCCTTTTAAAGACATAACTGCTTGAAAGCTTCTATCTCTCGCTTGTTTAGCTGAACCACCAGCTGACTCTCCTTCAACTAAAAATAATTCTGTTTCTTCAAAATCGGATGATACGCAGTCAGATAATTTTCCTGGTAGTGTGATTCCTTTAGTTATTTTCTTTCTTTCAACTTTTTGGCTAGCTCTTGCACGTGCTTGAGCATTTTCAATACATAAAAAAGCAATTTCTTCTGCCGCTTGGGTTTCTTGATTAAGCCAAATTGAAAATGAATCTTTTGTGATTGAAGTCGCAATGTTTTGGAAATCTTTAGAAGATAATTTTTCTTTTGTTTGTCCTGTAAATTGGGGGTCTTTTAATTTCGCAGATAAGATATAAGAACAATTCTTCCAAACATCATCGGGTGTGAGTTTTACTCCCTTTGGAAGTAATTTTCTATAATCACAAAATTCTTTTATNGCATCTGTGATGCCAGTTCTCATACCTGAAACATGCGTACCGCCCTGCATTGTTGGAATTAAATTTACATAACTTTCGCTTATGCTTTCTCTATCGCCGCGTTCCCAGATCACTGCCCAGGATAAAGCGGTTTCATCATCGTTAAATTCTCCGATGATAGGCTCTCCTGGAACATAGGTTCCTTCTCCTAGTTCGGTAGATAGATAATCACCTAACCCATCAACGAAACACCATTCTTCTTTGTCCCCGCTAATTTCATTTTTAAACTTTATTTTTAATCCAGGGCAAAGGACTGCTTTAGCTCTTAAAGAATAAGATAAAGATTTTGCAGATATTTTTTCTGTATCAAAAAAACTTTCATCAGGCTTAAAGGTTATTTTCGTTCCAGTATTTCTTTGGCCAACTTTATCAATTTCTTTTAGATCCTTTTTTTTAAGACTATTCGCAAAAGATATCTCAAACTTTTTACCATCTCTTTTAATTTCAGCTTTTAATTTTTTTGATAGAGCATTTACTACAGAAACCCCAACCCCATGTAAACCACCGGAAAATGTATATTCTTTATTAGTAAACTTTGCTCCTGCGTGAAGCCTAGAAAAAATTAATTCAACTCCAGGCACTTTTTCTTCTGGATGAATATCAACAGGCATTCCTCTTCCGTCATCTTCAACGGTAACAGAAAAATCTTTATGTAAGTTGACTGATATTTCTTTTGCAAAACCAGCTAAGGCCTCATCAACACTATTGTCAATGACCTCCATCACAAGATGATTTGGACTTGCCGTATCTGTATACATTCCGGGTCTTTTTCTAACGGGCTCTAACCCCGTTAAGACCTCTATAGACTCGGAAGTATAGTTTGATGCCGTCAATTTAAAGTTTCTCTAAAATATTTTCCGCGCTACTTATCTCAAATGCACCGCCTTCTTCTGCTAATAAAGCAGTTACAGTTCCATCCTCAATGATGATTGCGTATCTTGAAGATACTTTTCCAATACCCATTGCGGAAAGGTCCAATTCAAGATCGCAGGCTTTTGTAAAAGCGCCGTTGCCATCAGCAAGCATTGTTATTTTATCCTCTACCGATAAGCTCTCCCCCCAGGCTTTCATAACAAAAGGATTTGTTACGGATACACAAATAATTTCATCGACGTTTTTAGATAAGATTTCATCTGCATTTTTTACAAATCCAGGCATTTGTTTAATAGAGCAGGTAGGAGTAAATGCTCCGGGAACTCCCACGAGCACAACTTTTTTGCCGGAAACATATTCCAATGAATCAAGTTCGTCAATGCCTTTTTCGCCAACTCTGAAAAGCGGGGCATTAGGAAGTTTTTTTCCAATTTCTATCATAATTCTCTCCTATACCTCGTTATATATTTCACTTCCGAGGTCTTTAAATTCTTGGGCTTTCCTTTGCATAGCCTCTTCATGTTCTTTCTTAGCGAAATCTCGGACATCTTGAGATATTTTCATCGAACAAAATTTAGGACCACACATTGAACAAAAATGAGCAACTTTTGCTGAGTCTTTCGGTAATGTTTCATCATGATAAGATTTCGCCCTTTCAGGATCTAATCCCAAATTGAATTGATCTTCCCATCTAAAATCAAATCTAGAGGCAGACAAAGCATTATCTCGTATTTGTGCAGATGGAAGTCCTTTAGCTAAATCACCTGCATGAGCGGCTATCCTGTAAGCCATAAGTCCTTCTTTAACGTCCTCTTTGTTGGGCAATCCTAAATGCTCCTTAGGGGTGACATAGCAAAGCATAGCGCAACCATACCAACCTATCATTGCTGCTCCTATCGCAGATGTGATGTGGTCATATCCAGGAGCTATATCAGTTGTCAAAGGCCCTAAAGTATAAAAAGGAGCTTCATCGCATTCTTCCATTTGAAGATCCATATTTTCTTTTATCAACTGCATGGGCACGTGTCCCGGCCCTTCGATCATAGTCTGTACGTCATGCTTCCAGGCAATCTTAGTTAATTCGCCTAAAGTCTTTAATTCTCCAAATTGAGCATCATCGTTTGCATCTGCTACAGAGCCTGGGCGAAGACCATCACCCAATGAAAAAGTGATGTCATACTTTTTCATTATTTGACATATATCTTCGAAGCGAGTGTACAAGAAATTTTCTTTATGATGAGCCAAACACCATTTGGCCATTATAGAGCCTCCTCTTGAAACTATCCCTGTCACCCTTTCTGCCGTCAATGGAACATACCTGAGCAAGACACCAGCATGAATTGTAAAATAATCGACTCCTTGTTCAGCCTGTTCGATTAATGTTTCTTCAAATACTTCCCAATTTAAATCTTCGGCAACTCCATTAACTTTTTCTAATGCTTGATAGATGGGAACAGTTCCAATTGGAACAGGAGAGTTTCTAATGATCCACTCTCTAGTTTCATGTATGTTTTTCCCTGTACTCAAATCCATGACCGTATCTCCGCCCCACCTAGTTGACCATGTAAGTTTTTCTACCTCGTCATGAATTGACGAAGATAACGCCGAATTTCCAATGTTAGCATTAACTTTTATTTTAAAATTTCTACCGATGATCATTGGTTCAATTTCAGGATGATTTATATTGGCTGGTATCACAGCTCTTCCAGAAGCAACTTCCTGTCTTACAAATTCAGGCGTATAAATATCAGGAATACTTGCACCAAAATTTTCTCCTTTGTGAAAGTTTCCATTCTTTACTTTTAAGTTTTCTTGATAATTTTGATTTTCACGAATGGCGATAAACTCCATTTCCTCAGTGATAATTCCTTTTTTTGCAAGAGACATTTGTGTCTCTTCAGGATGTTTTGATTTTCTAGAAGATAGCCAATTGGCTCTTAATTTAGGTAGACCTTTCTCAATATCAATTTTGACTTCGGGATCTGTGTAAGGCCCAGAACAATCNTATAAATAAATAGGTGGATTTTTATATTCGCCTTCCTTGCTTATTGAATTTGTTTGAATAACCTCTCTCATCGGAACCCTAATTTCAGGATTCGAACCTGATATGTAGATTTTTTTTGATCCGTTGAAAGTCTTACTGGCGGTTTTAAGTATCTTTCCGGCTTCTGGGGTATTTTCTAATGACTTAGAATTAATTTTNTTCATATATTTTTAAAAATTTTAAGACAATTCCTATTTATATAGTATTTTTACCTTTAAAAAATTAATATTGTTATATTATAAATCTTTTAACAGTTTCGGGGATTAAAGTTGAATATTTTTAAGTTTTTTTTACCTGTTTTTCTCATCTTTTTCTCTTTTAAAGCCTTTTCTGAGTCTTTGACTTTAGCCGAGGTATACGAAATAGCCTTGAAAGAAGACCCACAATTAAAAATTGCTCAAGCAACATATAAAGCTAATAAAGAGGCTAAAGCAAAAGGAATAGCTGGTCTACTGCCAACTATTACAACTAGAGCGACAACAAATTGGAATGAATCTGAGGTAATTAAAGGAGGAAGTGTAACTTTTGACGAGGAAGGAAGTAGTGGCAGTAATTCATACTCATATTCAGCGGACCTCGTTCAACCAATTTTTAGATTGGACCGATGGTTTCAATTTGGTCAAGGACGAGCAATGAGCGAAGTGGCAAAAGCTCAATTTGGTTATGCACAGCAAGAAACCATATTAAGAGTAACCGAGACTTACTTTAATCTTTTGAAAGCAAAAAAAGATTTGGAAGTGGCTAGATCTGAAGAAGCGGCTATAAAAAAACAACGTGATCGTTCCAAAAGACTTTTTGAGGAAGGCGTATCATCTGTAACTGAATTTCAAGAGGCTCAAGCATTTTACGACCTAGCAAAAGTTTCGACTATTGCTGGGGAAGGTCAGTTTGAATTTGCTAGAGAAGCTTTAATCGCAATTATAGGTGAAGCTCCTGAATTGAAAGATTTAAGTCAAAATTTTCCTATCAGCACTCCCAATCCTAAATCGCAAGAAGAGTGGGTTGCTTTAGCTTTAAGTAATAACTACCTTTTAAAAGCTGCTCAAATGTCTACAGCGGCGGCGGCAAGAAATGCTCGCAGCAAACTCTCTAATCATCTTCCTGATGTCGATCTGGTTGGAAACATTACCCGAAACACAGATAGAACCATTTCCGGCTTTTCGGGAAACGGTTTTAGCTTTGATGAAACTGAGATAGAAAATACTAGATATAGTCTTCAATTTTCCTGGCCCTTAATGGCTGGGGGGTTAGTGAGTTCTGAAAGAAGAGAAGCCTATGCTCTTTTAGAAAAAGCAAAGCAAGAAGAAATTTTAGCTGAAAGGTCTACTATTAGAGATGTAAAATCAAGATTCGCTTCAGTCTTAACCAACCTTGCAAATGTTAAAGCTAGAAATCAAGCATTAACTTCATCAGAGTTGGCTTTAAAAGCTACAAGGTTTGGATATGACTCAGATACAAGAAATATTGTTGATTTATTAAATGCAGAAAAAAGTTTTTTTTCAGCACAACGAGATTTAAATTCAGCTAGATATGATTTTATTTTGTCAGAATTTGCTTTAAAAATAGCCTCAGGATCCTTGTCACCCAGAGATGTTTATGATTTGAGTAATTTCATGACTGAATAATGCCCGAACTTCCCGAAGTAGAAACAACTTTGAGAGGAATATCCAACGGAATTCTTCATAAAAAAATTAAATCTTTCGACTGTCGAGATAGAAATTTAAGGTGGCCTATTCCCAAAGATATGAGTTCTTTTTTGAGAAATGAAAATTTTGAAAGCGCTTATCGAAGAGGGAAATATATTATTCTTAATTTGGCAAATAAAAAAGGCTCCTTACTAATACATCTTGGAATGTCAGGAAAATTAAGGATTTCACCTAATTTAAAAAAGCCGATTAAGCACGAACATTGGGACATCAATTTTGCTGATGGCTGGACTTTAAGATATACGGACATAAGAAAATTTGGAGCTTTACTAAAAACACAACGAGATCCTGCAAACCATAAGTTAATCAAAAATTTAGGTCCAGAACCTCTAGGTAATAGATTCAGTGGTGAATATTTATTTAAGAAATCTAGAAAAAGGATTTTGCCAATTAAAAATTTCATAATGGATTCTAAAATTGTAGTTGGAGTAGGAAATATATATGCGAACGAAGCCCTATTTATGGCTGGAATAAGACCAACTAGAAAATCTGGCTCGATTAGTAGAGCCAAGTATGATTTGCTCAGTCGCTCAATTGTAAGTACTTTAAAGGAAGCAATTGAAGCTGGAGGAACAACTCTTAAGGATTACACGAATGCTGAAGAAGCTCCTGGTTATTTTAAAAAAGAATTGAAGGTTTATGATCGAGCTGGAGAACCTTGTTTAACATGTAGCAAAGCGCTCAAAGAAATTAGACAATCAAATAGACAGACCGTTTATTGCACAAATTGTCAAAGTTAACCGTATTTTCTCTTTAACTCAGATAATGAAATAGGATCAACAAATTCAGAAACATCCCCGCCCATCTTACATATCTCTTTTACTAAAGATGAAGAAATATAACTGTACTGTTCTTTAGGAGTTAAAAAAACACTTTCTAATTCTGGCATCATGGCTCTGTTCATATTAGCTAGTTGAAATTCATATTCAAAATCGGCAACAACTCTTAATCCGCGAATTAAAATTTTTGCATTATTATCTTTTGCTAGGTCTACTAATAATCCTGAAAATCCGACAACTTTAACTTTATTATTGCCTTCGAAAATCTTTTCTGCTATTTGAATTCTTTCATCGAGGGTGAAAAGTGGATTTTTTGCTTCGCTGGCTGCAATTGCAATGACAATTTCATCAAAAAGTTTGCAGGCCCTTTCAATTAAGTCTACATGTCCCTTTGTCATGGGATCAAAAGTACCAGGATAAATTGCTCTCTGAGTCATATAAACATTATATTCTAAAAATACAGCCTAAAGTTTAGAAACATATCTATAATTAATATCTAAAACTAAAGTATTTTTAAAATGGATGTTTGCCTCTATGAGCTTATAAGTGAAAATGATCGACCAGAAATTGTCTACGCAACCACTTTAAAAGAAATAGAAAAATACGCTAAAGAAAATAACTTAGAAGTTGGTGAAGAAATTAAATCTTATTCTCCAGCAATGTTATTAAAATACTACAAATGGGTAGGGTCAGGAAATAACCCTTGTGTAGTTTCCAGACCATGGAAATACAATAAATAATTAAACTTTTACTCTTAATTTATTTATTTGCTTCTTATTCGCTGACGAAACTGTAAATTTTATTTTTTCCAATTTGATCGATTCATTTACAACTGGGAACTTTCCAAATTTATTCATGACATAGCCCGCAATAGTATCGAAATCTGTGTCTTCGAAAGTAGTATTAAATTTCTCATTAAATTCTTCTATTTCAGTTAAACCTGAAACACTGTATTCACGGTTTGAGATTTGGGTGATTTTTTGATCATCTGCTTGATCGGTCTCATCTTCTATTTCGCCTACAATTTCTTCTAGAACATCTTCTATTGTCACCAAACCGCTTACCTCGCCAAATTCATCTACTACCAAGGCCATGTGACTTCTATTTGATTTAAATTCTTCTAGAAGAATATTTATTTTTTTGCTTTCAGGTATGTGTTTTACAGGTCTAATAATTTTAGTTAATTCAAATTCCTGACTATCAAACTCATCTTTTATAAGTCCAGGAGCAAATTTTAAAAGATCTTTAGCAAGTAAAATGCCAACTATGCTATTTTTAGCTTCATCTAAAACTGGAAATCTTGAATGAGAGGATTCAACTACTTTTTTTAGCAAAATGTCTAAAGAGTCATTGTCATTAATTAAAATCATTTGGGATCTTGGCACCATTACGTCTCTGACAGGAATGGAAGAAAACTCAATTGTTTCCTCAATCATACCCAAGATGCCTTTATCAATGACATTGTTTTCTTCAGCATCTCTGAGCACAGAAGTAAGTTCTTCTTGATCCAAAGGCTTGTAAGAAAGCTTGATATAGAGCTCTCTAAAATAATTTTTGATTTTTTTTACTAAGCCCAACTTTATTTCAGATTGAGCCTCTGTACTTGGAGGTTCTTCTCTCATCAACTAATAAGGTTCTCCCGCTGATATGGTATCCATTATATTTCTTTCTAAATCTTCCATTTTTATTCTTTCATGCTTTGCTTCGTGATTAAAGTTCAAAAGATGCAAGAAGCCGTGAATTATCATATGTTTTAGTCTATTTTCAAAGTCTTTTGAATATTCTTTAGCCTCTTTTTCGATGATTTCAATACATAAAACTATATCGCCAATCAAAAGGTTTTTTGTTAATTGTTCATCGACGCTAAAAGATAAAACATTGGTTGCTTTATTTGTTCCTCTATATTTTTTATTAAGAAGTTTGATTTCTTTCTCTGAAACACAAGAAATACTCAACTCTTTATCTACAAATTCTTCTTGTTCAAATCCTGCTTCTTCAATTGTCTTATTTAAAATAGTAGCAACTTGATTTTTAGTAATCGATGACGATGAATTTTCAAAATTATTAAGAAATACTTTCATCACCAAGTATTTTTTTCATAAGCTTCGATAATCTTTTGTACTAAGCCATGTCTTACAACGTCTTCTGGATGAAAATAAAAGAATGAAATTCCTTTTTCCTTTTCCAAGACTTTAATTGCGTCAGATAAACCTGATGTAGACCCTTTTGGTAAATCAGTTTGTGTAATATCTCCTGTTACTACTGCTGTCGAACCAAATCCAATTCTGGTAAGAAACATTTTCATTTGAGCAGGTGTACAGTTTTGTGCTTCGTCGAGGATTAAGAAAGCATCATTCAGGGTTCGGCCTCTCATGTATGCTAGCGGTGCTACTTCAATTTTACCGTTTTCTACTAATCGGTTCACTTTTTCCATACCCATCATCTCATAAAGAGCATCGTATAAAGGTCGCAAATAAGGATCAATTTTTTCAGAAAGATCCCCAGGCAAAAAACCTAAGTGTTCTCCGGCTTCAACTGCTGGTCTAGTTAAAATTATTTTGTTTACTTTATCTTCCATAAATTGATTTACCGCTGCTGCAACAGCTAAATAAGTCTTTCCAGTACCTGCGGGGCCAATTCCAAATGCGATGTCTTTTTCGTAAATGGAAGAAAGAAATTCTACTTGTGACTTATTTCTAGGAGAAACATAAAGTTTGGGAGTCTGAATAGTTAAATCTTTTTCTTTTTTTAATTCAAAAATTTGTCCATTGTTATCTTTAGTAGCTCCATTTAGTGCCCGTCTAATAGAAAAGTGAACTTCGTCAGCGCTCACCGAATCTCTGGATTTAGCTAACGAAGCTAAATCTTCAATTATTAATTTACTTTTTATGACGTTATTTTTTTCTCCTGAAATAGAAAAACTATTTCCCCTACTTTTAATTTTTACTTCAAGAGATTGTTCAATTTGATTTAAATTTGTGTTTACTGGTCCGCAGAGCAAGGATAGGTTTTCAGACTCTATGGCGGGTAGTTTAAATTTTAGTTTTGGCATAAATCAGTTTCAGTTTTTATCTTACCTCTTAAACAATTGGTTAATTGATCAACTATTTCAATATCTACAAATTCTCCTATCAATTTAGCACTAGAAGGGAAGTTTACAACTCTATTATTTTCGGTTCTTGCTTGCAGTTCGCCAGGATTTTTTTTAGAGATGCCAGTCACTAGACACCTTTCTATTGTGCCAACCATTTTTCTGCCGATATTAAATGCATGATGATTAAGTCGGTTTTGTAAGATAGCTAACCTATCTTTTTTCTCTTCTAAAGAAACGTTGTCCTCCATTTCTGCTGCAGGTGTGTTTGGCCTTGGGCTATAAATAAAACTGAATGATTCATCGTATCTAACTTCGTCTATAACAGACAAAGTATCTTCGAAATCCTGCTGAGACTCGTTGGGAAAGCCTACAATAAAATCAGAAGATAGACTTATGTTAGGTCTGTTTTTTTTCAATCTAGAAACTAAATCAAGATATTTTTTAACAGTATACCTCCGTCTCATTAACTTCAAGATTCGATCCGAGCCACTTTGAATTGGCAAATGCACGTGACTTACTAATTCTGGCAAATGTGCATAAAGTTCCACCAAATCATCACGAAACTCAAACGGATGGCTTGTGGTATATCTTATTCGGTCGATGCCATCAATTTTTGCTGTTCTTTCTATCAAAAAAGCTAAGGATTTTTTTTCTCCCCCATCTATCCCTTTGTAATTGTTTACATTTTGACCTAACAGATTGATCTCTCTCACGCCTTGATCTGCAAGTTTTTTTATTTCTTCGATAATATCTTGAACTGGCCTACTTACTTCATGACCCCTTGTATGAGGGACTACACAAAAAGAACAGTATTTATTGCAGCCTTCCGCTATAGAAACAAAAGCAGTTGGTTCGTCTGTTTTTGTATCGGGAATATGGTCAAATTTTTCTATTTTCGGAAATGATATATCTATTTGATTTTTTTCTTCCTGCACTGCGCTTCTATACATCTTAGGAAGTCGATGCAAAGTTTGTGGCCCAAATACTATGTCCACTGCAGGCGCTCTCTTAGTAATTTGTTGGCCTTCTTGACTAGCCACACAACCCCCAATGGCAATTTTCAAATTGGGATTCTTATCTTTTAATTTTTTCCACCTGCCAACTTGATGAAAAACCCTTTCTTGAGCTTTTTCTCTTATCGAACAAGTGTTTAATACTAAAAGATCGGCTTCTTCTTGGTTTGTAGTTTGGATAAATTTTTCTTCTAGGGACAACATATCCAGCATTTTTTCCGAATCGTATTCGTTCATTTGACAGCCGTGTGTCTTTATAAAAACTTTTTTCATTTTCTAAATTTCGAGAGCGGAATTATAAAGAATATCCAAATATTAGCTAGATTGAGCAAAGATTGTATCCCTATAAAATCTCAATTCGTTGATAGATTCATAAACATCAGCTTCAGCTCTGTGAGCAGCAGTTTTTTTTGCATGTTGAATATTTATGTCTGGTCTCCATCTTTTCGTAAGCTCTTTAACCGAGCTTACATCTATACAGCGATAATGAAAGTAATCTTCAAGCTCTGGCATATAAAGGCTTAGAAATTTTCTATCATGCCAAACGGTATTTCCACATAGAGGCGATTCGTTTTTACCGACGTGTTGCTTTATAAACTCTAAAGTTCTTTGTTCGGCTTCTTGTTCAGAGATCTTGCTCGCCAAAACTTCATCAATTAATCCTGAAGCTGAGTGATGTTCTTGATTCCACTCATCCATTCCATCTATTAATTCTTTTGATTGAGAAATAACCATTCCAGGGCCTTCAATTATTTCCGTGAGATCTTCGTTAGTTATGCAAGTATAAATCTCAATAATTCTTTCAGCATTTGGGTCTAAGCCCGTCATTTCTAAATCTAGCCAGATTAATTTTTTTTCCATGTGTTTACTTTACAATACTACTATCTAAAAAAATATTATGAACGACAAAAGTAAAAAAGAAGCCGATTTTGGTTATAAAAAGGTTAATCCTAATGAAAAACCTGACTTGGTGAAAGGAGTTTTTGATTCTGTCGCAAGTAAGTATGACTTGATGAATGACGTAATGTCTGTCGGAATCCATAGACTCTGGAAGAAGGCCACTGTTCAAATGAGTAATCTCAAAGCGAACGACTCTGTATTAGACGTTGCCGGTGGCACAGGTGATATGGCCATTTTATTTTCAGAAATTGTTGGAGACCAAGGAAAAGTTTTTCTCACTGACATAAATGAAAAAATGTTAGAGATAGGTCGAGATCGAGTTTTAGATTCGGGTCTTTTGAATGTCAAAAGTCTAGTTGCTGACGCCGAAGATTTACCTTTTCCAGATAATTCTTTTGATTGCATATCAATTGCTTTTGGAATCAGGAATGTGACTAACAAAGACAAAGCTCTTGAAGAGTTTTATAGATGCTTAAAGCCAAAAGGGAGATTGTTAGTCTTGGAGTTTTCCAAACCCGAATCCAATTTATTATCTGATTTATACGATCTATATTCTTTTAATGTCTTGCCCCATTTAGGCCAATGGATTGCAGGAGATTCTGATAGTTATGAATATTTGGCCGAATCAATTCGCATGCATCCAAACCAAGAAGAATTTTTAAAGCTTATAAATGACGCTGGTTTTAAAAGTACTGAATACCAAAATATGACTGGTGGTATTGTAGCTCTTCATTACGGAGACAAATCTTAGATGCCTTTCCTCAAACTTATCAGAATAATCTTTATTTTTTTAAAATTTCGTTTGAATGAAATATTTCCTAGAGAGGTTCTTCCACTCTGGTTAAAAATAGTTTTTTTCCTATCGCCCTTCAACTTGATTCCCACCAATAAAAAAATAGGAATCAGATTAGCAGAAGCTTTAGAGACGGCAGGTCCAATTTTTGTAAAATTTGGACAACTTCTCTCAACCAGGCCAGATTTTCTTGATGGAGATATCATAAAAGAATTGCAAAAATTTCAAAATAACCTAAAACCATTCCCCTCCGAAGAAGCTATTGAAATCATAGAAAAAGACTTAGGTCTCCCAGTTGATGAATTATTTGCAGAGTTTAACAAATCTCCTTTGGCAGCTGCTTCGATAGCTCAAGTTCATGAGGCAACCTTAAAAAGTGGAGAAGATGTTGTTGTAAAAGTTGTGAGGCCAAATTTAGAAAAAAAAATAAAGGACGATGTGTCTATCTTAAAAGTGATAGGAAAAATAGCTAACACCTTTGATGCTGACGCTAGAAGACTTCAGCTTTTGGAAATGATTCGAGAATACGAATACGTAATTACCTCAGAAGTAGATTTAAAGAAAGAAGCGGGAAATACCATTCAAACTGCAAAATTTTTCGAAAATTCAAATTTGCTTTATGTTCCTAAAGTCTATCTTGATTATTCAGGTAGCAGAACTTTAACTCTGGAAAAAATTGAAGGCATTCCTGTAACCGACCTTAAGATTTTGGAAGAAAAAAAAGTGGATCTAAAAAAGTTATCAGAAAGAGGAGTAAGCATATTTTTTAAACAACTCTTTGATGATAATTTTTTTCACGCGGATATGCACCCAGGTAATATTTTCGTAAGTGCTGAAAATCCGGATGAGCCAACATATGTAGCTGTCGATTATGCCATCTGTGGTAGTTTGTCAGAAAAGGAACAACTGCTAATTGGAAAAATGTTGGCTGACATGTTCAGTCGAAATTATTCGGGCGTCGCTAAAACAATGATTAATGCTGGCTGGGTATCAAGCTTGACTAAACCCATAGAATTGGAAGTAACAATTCGTACAGCCATTGATCCAATTTTTGAAAAACCATTTAGTGAAATAAATTTCGGTGAGATGCTTCTTTTCTTATTTGAGGAAACTAGAACTTATGAACTTTCTTTGCCTGCCTCACTCTTATTGCTACATAAAACACTAATTAATATTGAAGGTTTAGGACGTCAAATCTATCCAGACTTAGATTTATGGACCACAGCAAAACCATTTATCCAAAATTGGATATCACAAAGATATAACCCTAAAAATATAATGGAACAGCTAAAAAGTAATACTGGTGATTTTGCTGAGAAGGCTTACGAATTGCCAGAAAAACTTGAATCAATTTTCAACAATCTTGCGAATTTAGATGAATTTAATGATGAAATTAAGAGTCTAAGAAGAGACATTTCGAAACAAAAACAAAACTCAAGATTTTTGTTTATTTCATCAACTGCAGCAATTATCGTTATAATTTCTACAATAATTTTTTTATGAGCGAAAAAAAAGATATTCTCGAAAGACTCAGCAGCCTACTAATTGAAAGNAAAAATTATGCTGAAGACAACTCGTACACAAATCAGTTGTATAGTGCAGGAAATGCCAAGATTCTCAAAAAGATCGAAGAAGAAGCATCTGAATTAATAGAGGCAGGTTCTATAGAAAAAGTAATAAAGAAAGAAATTGTTCACGAAGCGGCCGATCTCTGGTTTCACACCATGGTATTATTAGCTTTTAATGAAATTAATCCGTTGGAAATATTAAACGAATTGGAGCGCAGAGAAGGAGTTTCAGGCATAGAGGAAAAGTCTAGGAGGTCGTAATGGGATTTGGCGGAATTAGTGTATGGCAATTATTGATAATTCTAGCAATTATCATTTTAATTTTTGGTACCAAAAGGCTCAGAAATATGGGTGGCGATTTAGGTTCAGCCTTCAAAGGCTTTAAAAAAGCAGTCAATGATGATTCAGAAAAATCGTCTCCTCCGTCTGCAGTTGACGATGCAGCTGAAGTGATGTCAGAAACGGCCAAAAAAGAAGAGGAAGACTCTTAACTTAAAGTTTCAATGTTTGGTATTGGGTTTTTTGAACTTCTGCTAATTTGTGTAATTTCTTTATTAATTTTAGGGCCAACCAGATTGCCTCAATTCATCACGACTGTTGAAGAGCTTTTTATAAAAAGTCGCAATGGAATAAATCGTCTCAAGCAAGAATTTTACTCCGAGGGTTTTGAGAAGCGGGAAAAAGAAAAAGATGAGTGAGAAGAGCTCCATGTTGGAACAATTGGGATTGCTTCGTAATTTACTGCTTAGAGTTTTAGGTGTCACAATCTTTATCTTTATTTGTTTAGCGTTTTTTCAAGATTCAATTTATTTATCTATTTCTGAGCCTTTGGTACGTTTTCTTCCAGATAACTCTTCTATGATCGCAACTGAAGTTACTTCACCCTTTCTAACGCCATTAAAATTGACTTTTTATATGGCTATTTTTGTTGCAATACCATATCTGATGTTTGAACTTTGGAGATTTGTTACGCCCGGCCTCTTTAAGACAGAAAAAATTTATACTATTGGTTTGACGGGCTTAAGTACCCTCTTATTTTACCTCGGGACTTTTTTTGCTTTTTATGCGGTCTTTCCCTTAATCTTTTCTTTTTTCATTAACGCTGCTCCCGAGGGGGTAGCAGTTATGACCGATATTTCTAGTTATCTAAACTTTGTAATCAAACTTTTGGTAGCTTTTGGTCTGGCTTTTCAAATGCCAATCGTAATATTTACCTTAGTAAAAAGTGAAATCACCTCTGTAGCGGCTCTTGCAAATGCAAGACCATATGTAGTTATTGGTTGTTTTGTAGTTGGAATGCTTTTAACTCCGCCAGATATAATTTCGCAAACGCTTTTGGCTATTCCAACATGGATTTTATTTGAACTAGGTTTGTTTGCAGCGAAGTTAATTAAAAATGATTGATGTATCTTTTGAGCTTTGACAAAAATTAAAAGTTTTCTTGTTTAAATCGTATAAATAATTTCCTGAAAAACACTCCAAATCCATTGAAGAAAAAGATTTAGAAGTAAGCTTAATTTCGACGAGTTGGTTATCAACTATCAACTTACCTAATAAATTTTTCTCCACAATCATTTGTGAAATAACTTTTTCTACCATTTTTTCAATTTCATCAGTGCTATTTCTTGCGCTGACTGCCTCAAAAGGTTTCTCAATTATTGATTCAAAAACCAAGTTGTTGAACCCAGAGATTTCTTCGCTATCTTGATTGAAGAAATAAAAGTTTGTCGTTAAAGATAAAAGCAATGCAAAAGTTAATCCATATTGCAAAACAGGTTTATATTGGAAGAGTCTTGCTAATTGAGATATTAAGGTAAGTTTCTCTGACTTGTATTTTTCGTCTATAGGACTAATGTCCTCAATATTTTTTTTTATAAATTGCGAATAACTTTTGCTGACTTCTAGCTTATCTATATGTGAAAAGTAAGTATCTAAAGTAGTGTCAGCAGAAGATAGTTTTTCAAAAAGAATTTTTGCTTCATCATTGCTATTCAATAAATTTCTAACATAATCTTCGTCTTTAGAATTTAATTCATTTTCATAAAACGCGAAAATTAATTCTTTATCTTTTTCGTTCATAAAATTTTAAATCTCTTCCATACAACCTAAAAAACTTAACTTGGCTTCAAAGTGTTTTTTTCTCAGATTTGCAACTGAAAAATTTTGACCCAAAACATCTTTTATCTCTTCATAAGAGTAACCACACCTTCTTCTCAAAATTATTTCTTGATTTTCAGTTCTTAGTTTTTCTAAACACTGATCTGCCCTTGCTACCAAAGTAATATACTCCTGATTATCAAATGCTTCTTCTTCAGTAAGATCAGGCATCGTCCCTTTTTGATCCTGAGGCTTTATCTTTTTTTGCTTTGATAGATCTTTTGCTCTGTTCAACATAATTTTGCACACCCAGGCAAAAAAATATTTTCCATCAAAGGAATCTCGTTTTTCCCAAGCTTTCAAAAAGGCATCCTGCCTTAAATCATTAGCTGCTTCTTTCCTATCTTCAGAATATCCCCAATTTTCAGCGTACTTCCATGCATAGCTAGAAATAAGATTTTGGAACTTAGGATCTTCAAAACTTTCCTTAATTAGGTTATCCCAATTTGAGTAACCCTTCTTACTATCACTATCCATGAATTGATTAAATCAAAAAAGACAATTTTTAAAAAGCAAAACATGCTGGAAAAACTAAAAATTACTCTGAGAAATTGTAAAAAGTACTATTTCCTATCGAATAAGATGATCCATTAAAAGAATCATTGCCTATAGAACCATTGTAAAAAGTAGAATTTCCTATTTGATATGATGAACCGCTGAAGTTTTGACCGTTTACAGTGCCATTGTAAAAAGTACTCTCTCCAATTTGATAAGAACTGTAAGAGCTTGAATTTAAGTGCAAGGAACACAAAATGCCTGCTAGGATGATAAAAATATTTTTCATAGTTAAAAAAATTATTAGTTTAAAAAAAGAAGCTTTTTGCTTCACCTATAACATTTAACGAAAAATTTTTTAAAATGTTACAAATTATTTTTAAATAATATTAAATAATATAATGCAAATAATTTTTTCATTCATATTTTTACTTTTTAGTTTCTCTGTTGTTGGGCTTGATAACAAAGAAATAGCTAAAAAATTGTACTATTCAACTTTTCAAATACTTATATCAGACTCAGAAAACAATGAAATTGGCTGGGGAAGCGCATCATTAATCAATAAAAAAGGAAATAAATATTATTTTGTAACCAATGCACATGTTATCTTAAAAGAAACCTGCAGTTTGAATTTATCCAATGTTGATTGCGAAAATTTGGAATATGAGGACGATATTTCTATCTATGCAACACATCCAGATTTAGATAATGAATATTTAGTTAACTATTATATTTATTTTGAAGAAGATGATCTTGCCATTATTAGTATTGAAATAGACCAAAAAGAGTTTGAAGAAGTGCAGATTGAGTTCGTTCCACTAGAATTAGCATCTTTATTGGACGAAGATTATATTTCTTGGGAATTGGAGCAAATTTTTGCTAGTGGTTATCCAGATGCATTAGGTAATCCAGAGGATTATGTTTATAAAAATATTTTTATGACTTCAGGAGTTATAAATAGTTTTATCTATGATGAAAAATCTCTCACTTCAACTGCTTGGTATGACATTGCTCATGACGCGATTGTGAAGTCAGGCATGAGTGGCGGGCCATTAGTCAATAAAGAAGGAAAACTAGTTGGAATTAATGGTCTAACAGAAGTATCAAGCACTAAATCAAAAAATGATATCAGCGGAAATTGTTATTTCTCTTGGGATTGTTATTTCCACAGCCATTCAGAAGAGAGCGTGATGGATATTGATGTTGGTAGATTTTACTATGCGATCAGTGCAGATACTTTATTAGAAAGATCTCTTACAGACACCTCAAGAAGTTTGTTTGAAGATGAACTCATCAAAGGATTTCTTCCAAAATTAAATAAAAAAAATTTTACTGGTTTTTATAATTGGTTCAATGAAAATTATCCTGAAAATCAAAGAGAATTAGATTTAATCATAAAATAAGTACTTAATTTGCAATTTTAGCCCTTTTAGCCTTGGGCTTCCTTTTAGTTTTCATAGTAGTGCTTGTACTGGATAATTCTGTAGTTCTTAAGTCTATTCCTTCAAACTGCGGATTAACTGAATTTTTATTTATTTTTATTACATATTCTTTATGCTTTAGTTGGTTCCAACTTTCATCCAATATCTCTCCTGCTTCGGAAAATAGAACAGTTGTTTGCCATATTTCTCCTCTATCCCATAACGCTGTAAATTGTTTACCATCTCTATAATAATAAGTACCTTCTCCATCTCTTTTTGATCCATCACCTTTTTGCTTGTAACTTCCAATAAAAATATCTCCATCTGCATAAAAATATTTTCCAATTCCATAAGGTATATCATTGGAATAATTAATTTCAAACCGTCCACCGTTTACGAAATATGTTTTGCCATAGCCATTTTTTTGATTTTTTCTAAAATTGACCACAATATAGTTTTTATCTTGATAAATCAGTTTTCCTAACCCTTCTGCGAATCCATTTTCAAAAGAGCCCTCAAGAACTTCCCCATTTGCGTAAAAGTATTTTCCCTTTCCATGTGTAAACCCATTTTTCCAACCACCGATGTATCTTTCGCCGTTAGCCCAGTCATATTCGCCATTTATAAATTCGCCTGCCTCATAGAGACCTTCAAAAGAATCTCCATTTGAATAAAAGTATTTTCCCTCTCCATGTTTTAATCCTTTTTTCCAGCCGCCGATGTATCTTTCGCNANTAGCCCAGNNANATTCGCCATTTATATATTCGCCTTCCTCAAAGAGACCTTCAAAAGAATCTCCAGATGGCCAGATATTTTTACCTTTTCCATGTCTTAATCCATCTTTCCAGCTACCGATATATTTTTCGCCACTAGCCCAGTTATATTCGCCTTTTATAAATTCGCCTGCTTCATAGAGTCCTTCAAAAGAATCTCCTAATTGATTAGTTCCCTTTCCTTTGCCATGTCTAAGTCCATCACGCCAGAACCCTTTATAATTAATTTCAATATTGTTTTTGAATATTTTTTCTTCGGCATAACAATTATGTTTAATTTCTCCTTCCGGACAATTTTTAGTAAGACTAGAAGAACTGAAAATTATTAAGATAAAAAAAAATGGTATAGAAAAAATAGGTTTCATTCGAACGAACTTTTAAGAGTTATATTTCTATTTGAGCATTCCACCTACCTTGAGCTGCAAGTTTGTTCATTAAAGCTCGGTGACTAAAAGCTTTTTGAGCTGCTTCTTTGTTATCGCTTTGTCCCATCCAAGCTTTTAAAGCAGGCTGTTGCAAAGCTCTTCCATAAGAAAAACTCAACGGCCATGGCAATCCACCGATTTTATTCATCGCATCTAAATGCTCAGTGGCCAAAAGATCTGATTGACCGCCAGATAGAAAAGCAATTCCTGCCAACTCAGAAGGAACATTTTCTTTTAATACCTTAAGAGTTAATTCAGCAACTTCTTGCACGCCCGCTTGCACAGGAGCTTCGGTTCCAGAGACAACCATGTTGGGTTTTAAAATCGTACCTTTAATATTTACTCCATTTGCTGCCAACATTAAAAAAAGTGTTTTTAAACAGTTGGCAGTAACGTCAAAACAGTTTTGAGCTGAATGTTCGCCATCCATTAGTACTTCAGGTTCAACCATAGGAACCATCTTGTTGTCTTGAACAATTTTTGCATAATCTGCTAATGCCTTCATATTAGCATCGATACATTCTTGAGTAGGTATACCATCACCAATTTTTATCACTGCGCGCCATTTGGTAAATTTCGCGCCTAACAAAAAATATTCAGCGCATCTTTCATCAAGATCCTCAAGACCGCCTGTTAAAACTTCATCAGAGTCGTTGAAGGGACTGATGCCTTTATCTACTTTAATACCTGGTAAAGCTCCGGTTAAATTTATTAAATCTTTAAGTGGTGTGCCATCTGCAGCACTTTGTCGAAGCGTCTCGTCAAATAATATAACGCCACCAATATTATCCTGCATGCCTTCCGCTCTGAATAACAATTCTCGATAGTCTCTTCTTGAGTCTTCAGTTGATTCGGTATTTATCGCATCGAATCTTTTACCAATTGTCCCTGTGCTCTCATCTGCAGCTAAAAATCCTTTTCCGTCTGATACCAAATAAGCTGCTATTTCTTCTAATGATGACAATGACATATCTAATTCCCCAATTTCTTATTTTTTATTACTTCTATACAAGGTAATGTACCTAATTCTATATATTCTAGAAAGGCGCCTCCAGCCGTAGATGCGTAATCAACGCAATCCATCATATTTAAATTTGAGAAAGAAGCCAAAGTCTCACCCCCGCCAATGATGCTATAACCTTGTGATTCAGAGATTTTAATGGCTATTCCTGCTGTGCCTTGAGCAAACCTTTCCTCTTCGAAATATCCCATAGGTCCGTTCCAGATTATCGTCTTTGCAGAATTTATGTATTTAGAAAAATTCTCAATTGAAGTTTGGCCAACATCAAAAATTATGTCGTCGTCGTCAACTAGATCAACGTGTTTTTCTTCTAAATCTGAATCTCTACCTTTAGTAACGACAACATGTGAAGGCAATATTATTTTTTTATTTTTTACAATTGTCTTTGCAAGCTCAATGAAATCTTTTTCGTACAAAGACTTGCCAATATTTTTTCCTAATGCTTTAAGGCAAGTATTAGCTAAAGCACCACCAATAATTAGATGATCAACATGCTTCGTCAAAGACTCTAAAACCTTCATTTTAGTTGATATTTTTGAACCCCCGATTATTCCTAAAAGAGGCTTTTCAGGAGAATCTATTATCCTTTTTAAAGCTTTTAATTCTTCTTCTACTAAAAAACCTACACATGCTTCTTTTATGAAACTTGTTACGCCATAAGTTGAGGCTTGTTTACGATGCGCTGTACCAAAAGCATCCATGACAAACACATCGGCTGTATCTGCCAAGGCCTTGGAGAGTTTTTCTTCGTTTTGTTTCTCGCCTTTATAAAACCTTATATTTTCCAGCATAGAGATGTTGTCCAAAGACTTTAATTCTTTTATTGAGTTCACAAGTTTTACTTCTTTGTGTAACAATTCGCCAAGTTTTTTTGCCACGGGCTTCAGTGAAAACTTATCTTGCACAAGACCTGTTTCTTCTGGTCTGCCAAGATGAGAAATGATTTTTAAAGATCTTGCTTTTTCCGCAAGAAATTTAATGGTAGGTAACGCTCTTACGAGTCTTTCGTCGTCTAAGAGCTCATTTCCTTTCAAAGGAACGTTGAAATCAACTCTCAATAAGACGCTTTTATCTTTTAAGTTTATAGAGCTGACAGAGTTTTCAATTTGGCTCATTTTTCTAGAACTTTTTTACAAGTCTCTACAACCTTTTCATTGGTAAAACCAAAATGTTCAAGCAAGTCTTTCAAAGGTGCAGACTCGCCAAAACAATCTAACCCAATTACTTCATCTCCTGCATTTAAATATTTGTACCAGAAATCTTTTGAGCCAGCTTCGATAGCAATTTTTGGCTTAGTTCCTAGGACCTGAAGTTTGTACTCTTCAGATTGTGAATCGAATAATTCTGTACACGGGATAGAAACCACTTTTACTTTGATGTCCTCAGCTTGAAGAAGTTCAGCAGAATTTATAGCTAATTCAACTTCTGAGCCGGTAGCAATAATGACAAGATCTTCGTCCTCTGCTTCTCGTAGAACGTAACCACCTTTAGCAATCAATCCGGAATCATTTCTACTTTGAGGCGGTAAATTTTGCCTAGATAGTATTAAAGCAGTAGGCAAATCCTTTGATTCCAGTGCATGCTTCCAAGCATAAGCAGTTTCAACCCCGTCACAAGGTCTCCAAGTATTTATTCCAGGCGTGGCTCTTAACATTGATATGTGTTCGACTGGTTGATGAGTTGGACCGTCTTCTCCAACACCTATTGAATCATGTGTGTAGACGTATACTACCGGAAGTTTCATTAAAGCAGACATTCTTACTGCATTTCTTGCGTAATCAAGAAAAGTTAAAAAAGTGCCAGCATAAGGTCTGATACCCCCATGTAATACTAAGCCATTCATTATCGCGGACATGCCAAATTCTCTTACTCCATAATTAATATAATTTCCTGTACCATCTGAACTTAGCTGTTCAGCTCCTTTCCATTGAGTATTGTTGGATGGAGTTAAATCAGCGGAGCCACCTATCAACTCAGGCATGACTGGCCCTAAACCATCTAAACAAATTCCTGAGCACTTTCTACTGGCATAATCCGTCTCGTCCGTTTCAAATTTTTTGATTAAATCGGAAATTGTAGATTCAAATTTAACCGGCAGATCACCAGTTACAAGTCTCTCAAATTCTTTAGCTTCACTTTTATAATTTTTTGCATACTCTTTTAATTTTTCTAGCCATTGATCTTCGATATTTTGACCGATACCTTTATGATCCCATTCGTTGTAAATATCTTCTGGAATAAAAAAAGGCTCATGAGGCCAATTTATGTTTTCTCTTGTGAGCGCGATTTCATCATCACCAAGTGCAGCTCCATGTGTGTCTGCTGAGCCAGCCATATTTGGTGAGCCTTTGCCTATTTCGGTCTTACAACAGATCAAAGTTGGTTTGTCGGAGCTTTTAGCTTCTTTTAAAGCTTGATCTATGCTTTCAAAATTATGTCCGTCAATTTCTCTGATTACTTTCCATCCATAACTTTCAAATCTGCCAGGCGTATCATCGGTGAACCAGCCTTCTACTCTGCCATCAATGCTTATTTCATTATCGTCATAAAGCATTATAAGTTTGTTGAGTTTTTGAGTGCCTGCAAAAGAACATACCTCGTGAGAAATGCCTTCCATTAAACAACCGTCGCCACAAAAAACATATGTGTAATGATCAATTAAATCTATATCTTTTTTATTAAATTTTTTAGCTAAAATCTTTTCTGCCATAGCCATACCAACAGCATTTGCGATGCCTTGCCCCAAAGGGCCAGTTGTTGTTTCAACGCCAGGCGTTACATCACATTCAGGGTGTCCAGGGGTTTTAGATCCCAATTGTCGAAAAGCTTTCAATTCAGCCATTGGTAAATCAAACCCTGTTAGATGCAACAAAGAATAGAGCAACATCGAGCCGTGGCCATTCGATAGAACAAATCGGTCTCTATCAAACCATTCTGGATTATTGGGGTTATATTTTAAGTGCTTTTTCCATAGAACCAGTGCTATGTCAGCCATGCCCATGGGCATTCCAGGATGTCCGCATTTAGCAGCTTGAACAGCGTCCATGGAAAGAGCTCTAATTGCGTTTGCTAAATCTTGTTGATTGGCCATGAATTTTTTTGCCTATTTTCTACTATTTCTTATTCACTTCATAGTAGAATTCAATCCGTTTAAAAAAATTAAATCATGTCTGAATACAAAACTTTTACTTCCGAATCCGTTTCTGAAGGACACCCTGATAAGATGTCTGATCAAATTTCAGATGCTATCTTNGATGCATTTTTAAAAGACGATCCTGAATCAAGAGTCGCTTGTGAAACCCTCGTAAAAACGGACTTGGTTGTTATTGCCGGAGAAATAACCTCCAATGCGGAGCCCAATTTAGAAGAAGTGGTCAGAAAAGTTATAAATGATATTGGTTATGACAATGATGAAGTTGGGTTTAATGGATCCAAAGTCGAGATAGTTAACGCAATAGGCATGCAATCAAATGATATNGCCCAGGGCGTTGATGAAGGAACAGGCACCGATGAAAGTCAAGGCGCCGGAGATCAGGGATTAATGTTTGGTTATGCCAACAACGAAACAAGTGTTTTGATGCCTGCACCTATTACTTACTCACATCTTCTGGTAAAAAAACAAGCTGAAGTAAGGAAATCTGGATTATTACCTTGGTTGCGACCAGATGCCAAAAGTCAGTTAAGTTTTGTTTATGATGAATTGGGCAAACCAAATTATATTTCCGCAATAGTTTTATCTTCTCAACATAGTCCAGAAATTTCCCAAAAAGATCTAGAAGAAGGAATCAGAGAAGAAATTATTTATAAAACTATCCCTTCTGAATGGATCACCGACAAAACTAAAATTTATATAAATCCAACCGGCAGATTTGTCATCGGCGGACCCGTTGGAGATTGTGGTTTGACGGGTAGAAAAATTATTGTCGATACTTATGGCGGCATGGCGCGTCATGGAGGAGGAGCATTTTCTGGAAAAGACCCCTCAAAAGTTGATAGATCAGCTGCTTACGCCGGACGTTATGTCGCTAAAAATATAGTGGCTGCAAATTTAGCGGAAAAATGTGAAATCCAAGTTTCATATGCAATTGGAGTTGCTGAACCCACATCGATCAGTATTAATACTTTTGGAACTGGAAACGTATCTGATGAAGAGATTGCAAATATAGTCAGTGACAATTTTGAACTTAAACCGAAAGAATTAATCCAAATGTTGGACTTAAAAAAACCAATTTATCAAAATACTGCAGCGTATGGTCACTTTGGCAGAGAAGATGTCGATTTCTCTTGGGAAAAAACAGACAAATCAAGTACGATAAATAAAATTTAAAGGAAAATTATGGATTTTAAAGACTACAAAGTAGCTGATATTTCTTTAGCAGAATTTGGAAGAAAAGAGATTGCTTTAGCAGAATCTGAAATGCCTGCACTGATGAAATTGAGAGAGAAATATGGTTCTTCTCAACCCCTAGCAGGAGCCAAAATTATGGGTTGCATACACATGACAGTTCAAACCGCTGTTTTGATAGAAACTTTGGTTGCCTTGGGTGCTTCTGTACGTTGGTCTTCATGTAATATCTTTTCAACTCAAGATCATGCTGCTGCTGCTATTGCAGCTGCTGGTATTCCAGTTTTTGCATGGAAGGGTATGAACGATGAAGAATTTGATTGGTGTATTGAACAAACTATTTTGTTAGATGGCTCGCCTTGGGATGCAAACATGATTCTTGATGATGGAGGAGATTTAACTTCAATGGTTCACACAAAATTTCCTGATATGTTAGCCAACATTCATGGTATCTCCGAAGAAACTACAACGGGGGTTCATAGGTTATGGGAAATGTTAGAAAAAGGTGAATTAAAAGTTCCAGCGATCAACGTAAATGATTCTGTCACTAAATCTAAAAATGACAATAAGTATGGCTGTCGTCATAGTCTGAATGATGCTATCAAAAGAGGAACCGATATCCTTATGGCTGGAAGAAAGGCTTTGGTAGTTGGTTACGGGGATGTCGGTAAAGGCTCAGCTATGAGTTTAAGACAGGAAGGTATGATTGTAAGAGTTACTGAAATAGATCCTATATGTGCAATGCAAGCTTGTATGGACGGCTTTGAAGTAGTCTCTCCTTATATTAATGGAGAAAACAAAGGCAATGACGAATGCATTAATAAATCACTTTTAGAAGATACGGATTTAATTGTTACGACAACCGGAAATATAAATGTTTGTGACAAATTTATTTTAAACAATCTAAAAGCAGGCTCAACTGTTTGTAATATTGGTCATTTTGATAATGAAATTGACACACAATACATGCGAGATAATTGGAAATGGGAAGAAGTTAAGCCTCAAGTTCATAAGGTCTCTAGATCAGATAAAGCAGGAGATTACTTGATCCTTTTAGCTGAAGGAAGATTAGTTAATTTAGGAAATGCTACAGGTCACCCCTCTCGAATAATGGATGGTTCGTTTGCTAATCAAGTGCTAGCTCAAATGTTTCTCTACAAACAAGCATTTGCAACTATCAACGATGAGGAAACAAAAAAAGAATTATTAAAAATAGAAGTCTTGCCGATGGAACTTGACGAAGAAGTAGCCTCTTATATGGTAGAAGGATTTGGAGGAGTTGTTACCAAACTAACCAAAGATCANGCTAAATACATCAATGTAAAAGTCGAGGGTCCTTTTAAACCAGAGAACTACAAATATTAATGGCAAAAAAGAATACTAGCTGGGGCGGCCGTTTTAAAAAGCAGACAGCAAAAAAAGCTCAAGAATTTTCGTCATCTATAAACATCGACAACAAGCTTTATAAAGAAGACATTCTTGGTTCGATTGCATATGCAGAAGCCCTGCAAGCTGCCGGGGTTCTCAACAAAGGCGAACTATCAAAAATTAAATCCGGACTGAAACAAATAAAACAAAAAATTGAGTCCGGTAAATTTAATTGGCAGGAGACCCTTGAAGACGTTCACATGAATATCGAATCTTCTCTAGAGAAGATAATTGGGTCTGCTGCAAGAAAACTCCACACAGGCAGATCTCGAAACGATCAAGTTGTAACAGATTTGAAGCTTTATCTCTTAGAAAAATCAAAAGATATACAAATCTGTCTCTCAGATCTTTTAAAGATAGTAGTTTTAAAAGCTGAATCAGAGGTAGAAACTTTAATGCCTGGTTTCACTCATATGCAAATAGCTCAGCCCGTAACTCTTGGTCATCACCTTATGGCTTGGTATGAAATGTTATCCAGAGATCTAGATAGATTTAAAGGATGTGAAAGTCGCTTAAAAATAAGTCCTTTGGGATCTGGTGCTTTAGCAGGAAATAAATTTAAGATAAACAGAAGAAAAATGGCTAAAGCTTTAGGTTTTGAAGAAGTTACCAATAACTCTATAGATGCCGTTAGTGATCGTGATTATGTTATAGAAATGATGTTTAACATTAGTCTAATGGGCGTGCACCTATCTAGAATCGCAGAAGAATTGATTATTTGGTCCTCTTCACAATTTGATTATGTGGAATTACCAGAAGAATTATGTACTGGATCTTCAATAATGCCCCAGAAAAAAAATCCTGACATGGCCGAATTGGTAAGAGGCGGATCAAGCAAAACCATTGGTAACTTGGTTTCTCTGCTGAGTTTGATTAAAAATCAGCCGCTTTCTTACAATAGAGACAACCAAGAAGATAAAGGACCGCTATTTGACTCCATCGAATACGCTTTGGGATCACTAGATATCACAGCGGCAATGATCGCAGGAGCCGAATTTAATAGAGACTCAATGTTGACGGATGTGTATGACGGACATATCTGTGCTACTGATTTAGCTGAGTATTTAGTAATGAAAGGTATACCTTTTAGAGATGCTCATGCCATTTCGGGAAAAGCCGTTCAACTAGCAGAATCAAAAGATTTTTTATTATCTGAGTTATCATTGAAAGAATTAAAAAAATTAAATGCATTAATTGAGAAAGATGTTTTTAAACACTTAGATCCTTTGAAATCAATATCTTCAAAAAACAGTATTGGTGGAACAGCTCCAAGTCAAGTTTCAAAACAAATAACCCAAGCTAAAAATAAATTAAAAATTTAAAAAAGTTTCAAATTTTAGGAGAATTTTATGAAATCTTTATTTAAACCAATAACAATTAATAAGCTAGAAGTGCCCAACAGGATTGCGATGGCTCCGATGACTCGCATGATGTCTCCAGATGGCNTCCCTGGGGATAATGTCAGAGATTATTACCAAAGACGTGCCGCGGGAGAAGTGGGTTTAATTATTACTGAGGGTGTTGAAGTCAGTCACCCGTCATCAAGCGGTTACCCAAATGTTCCTGGGTTTCGGGATAAAGCAGATGAAGGTTGGAAAAAAATAATTGAAGTAGTTCAGGCCGAAGGTTCAAAAATTTTTCCGCAACTTTGGCATGTTGGTGCTATGAGAAAGGAAGGCATGGCTCCAGATCCAAAAGTACCGGGCTACACTCCGTCTGGATTGGTTAACACNAACAAACAAGCTGCTCATGCAATGACAGCTGATGAAGTAGAAATGTTGATTGAGTGCTTCGTCAAAGATATTCTCAAAATCAAAGATCTTGGCTTTGATGGTGTCGAATTACATGGCGCTCATGGTTATCTGATTGATAATTTCTTCTGGGAAGGCACCAATCAAAGAGATGATAGTTATGGAGGCGAAATCGATAAACGAACAAAATTTGCTTGTGAAATTATCAAAAGAGCAAGAAAAGAAATAGGGAGAGATTTCCCAATTGCAATTAGATTTTCACAGTGGAAGCAACAAGACTACGAGGCAAAATTGGCTCACACTCCAGATGAATTAGAAAAATTTCTCATGCCCCTTGTTGATGCTGGGGTCGATGTTTTTCATGCAAGCAATAGAAGATACTGGGAACCTGAATTTGAAGGTTCGGATCTTAATCTAGCGGGCTGGACAAAAAAGATTTCTGGCCTACCAACGATCACTGTGGGAAGTGTTGGCTTAAAATCCGATTTTATTGGTCTATATGCGGGTGAGGATGCAGTAGAAAGTGCACCAATAGATGAACTCGTCAGTCGATTAGATGCCGAAGAATTCGACATGGTCGCTGTGGGTCGAGCACTGTTGTCAGACCCAGACTGGGTTAAAAAGATTAGAGAAGAACGTTTTGATGAAATAATTCCTTTCGAAAGTAAATATGCTCAATCTGTTTATTATTAATCGAATTGAAAAAAACCTCAAAAAAAACTAAAAAAGAAAGAACAAAATCCAAACAAGAAAAGTCTAAACACGGCTTTGATCCTATACAATATGAGAAACCGCCTCATCATTGAATAGGGAGGATTTTAAAAATGAAAAAATTAACAATACTTACTTTTCTCGTTCTAATTTCTTTCTCCGCTTGTGGTGTGAAAGGGCCATTGTCATTGCCAACAGAAAACTTTATCAATCATGAGACCAGATAATTTCACTTTTAAAGAAGGAAAATTGTTTCTTGAAGGTATTTCAATTGAGGAAATAACTCGAGAAATTCCCACTCCGTTTTATCTTTACTCAAAAGCTAGCTTGGATGCCTCGTGTGAAGCTTACATGTCAAATATGGCCTCTTCTGATTTAGTTTGTTATTCGGTAAAAGCTAACAATAATCTAAATATTTTAAGATCTTTTGTAGATAAGGGATTAGGATTTGATGTTGTTTCTGGTGGTGAGTTACAAAAGGTTATAAAAGCAGGGGCGAATCCGAGAAAAATTGTTTTTTCAGGAGTTGGTAAAACCAAAGAAGAATTAAAATTAGCAGCTGATTTGGACATTTACTCAATAAATGTGGAATCTGCTTTTGAATTGAAAAACATAATTGATTTAAATAAAAATCCTAGAATTTCTTTTCGAATCAATCCGGATATGAAAGGAGATACCCATCCCTATATTGAAACAGGGAAGGCAGATTGTAAATTTGGTATGTCAGAGGAAGAAGCATTGCTTTTAGCAAAGCAATTTTCAAATGAACAAATGAATTTGGTTGGTCTAACCGCCCACATTGGTTCACAAATAACTGATACAGGGCTCTATTTAGAGCTATTAGCAAAATTGAAAAGCCTGGCAGGTGAAATGGAAGCTCTTGGTCATCCTATTGATCACTTAGATGTTGGCGGTGGATTGGCAATTGATTATGAAATAAAAACTAATTTTGATCCTTCAGAACTTGTTAAAAAAATTAAAAGTAAAACAGAAAAATATGATCTTCTTTTAGAACCGGGTAGATCAATTATTGCTCAGGCTGGGGTTCTTGTTACCAAGGTAATAGGTGTAAAAGAAAATGGTCAAAGAAAATTTTTAGTTGTTGATGCAGGCATGAATGATCTCATGCGTCCTTCTCTTTATAACGCTAGACACAAAATAGAGAATATTTTATGCAGTGAAAATGAAGGTGATATCTATTCCGTCGTCGGTCCAGTCTGTGAAACAGCTGATTCTTTTGGGGATGATTTTTCTATCTCTGCTAAAGAAGCCGATCACCTAGTTATATATTCTGCTGGTGCTTACGGATCGAGTATGAGCTCAAATTATAATTTGCGCTTAAAGCCTGCAGAAATATTAGTTTCAGGAACAAACTTTTCTGAAATAAGAAAAGCAGAGAGTTTTGAAGATACTTTACAATTAGAGGATATTTGAATGTTGGTGGTTCAATATATGGAGTCTTTAGGAAATGACTTCGTTATTATCGATGGAGTTACTCAATTCTTTGAACCGAGTTCTAAAGAGATTTCTAAAATATTGAATTTTGATCATGACTTTTCTATCGATCAAGTTATGGTCATTTTACCTCCTAGTGATAGTAGATTTGATTTTCAAATTAAAATTTTCAATCAAGATGGAAGTGAAGCAGAAAACTGTGTAAACGGTATTCGTTGTATATCTAAATATATATTTGATCAAAAATTAGTTTTTTCTGATCAGGTCAATTTTATGGTTGGAAATGATCTTGTCATTGTTTCCAATACGAAAAAAAATCAATTAAAGGTTGATATGTTTAATATTAGTTTTAAAGCTGAAGACATTGGAATAAAAGATGGTGACATTAATTCTTTCAACTTTAATGATAAAGAAATATTTTTTGATGTGGTTTCCGTGGGCAATCCTCATGCGGTTATCTTTAATTACGATAAAGAGCTTAATGTTCCAGAAGTTGGAGCTGCGCTACAGAAAAGCGGAATTTTTAAAGACGGTATTAATGTAGGCTTTGCAAATAGCGTTAATGATTCTGAGATAAACCTAAGAGTTGTAGAGAGAGGTGTAGGCGAGACCCAAGCGTGTGGAAGTGGTGCTTGTGCTGCTGCGATAATTGGGCGAAAAACAAGAAATTTAAATCAAAAAATCAAAGTAAATTTCAACGAAGGATTTTTAGAAACGGAAACGGACTTATCTTGTGGAAAAGTTTCACTGACTGGTACTGCGAACTACAGAGCAAAAGCGGTAACATTAAATATATGAGTATCTTCAGAAAAAAAATATCTGAAAGTGAAGTTATTAAATATTTAAGCGAAAACCCAGACTTTTTTTTAAAAAACCCAGATTCTTTAGAAGATTTAGACATAAAACACGAAAGTGGTGAGGCAGTCTCTCTAATTGAAAAACAAGTAGAGATAATTAAAAAGAAAAGTTTACTTACAAATTCTAAATTAAGTGAATTTCTCACAAACGCAGAATTTAACCATAAATTATTTATCAAAGTTCAAAAATTAATCTTGATAATCCTTAAAGCTCAGAATTTGAATAATCTTAGTGATCAAGTAGAGCTTTTCTTTAAAAAAGAATTTGGCACAGAGAAATGTAAATTGTTTTTCTTCACTCAAGAAGAGCTATATGATCTATCACTGGAAAAAATCATACCTCCTGAAATAGCAACTCCTATATTTTCAAATGTGTTCAAAGAAAATACAATTTATTTGGGGGAACTAAAGACTGAACTTTCGGCATTGGTTTTTGGAAGCAAAGCAATGGTTGAAGAAGGTGCAATTTGTAAGTTTTCCTCCAATAAAATTGCAGGTACTTTAGCTCTAGGAAGTTCAAAAAAAGGTAAATTCACAAAAGATAGTGAAACTTTATTCTTAGAGTTTGTATTAGCTGTTATAAGCCATCAAATTGATTCTCTTTTAGGTGAGACTGATGCATAAAGATATTACTAATTTTTTAAAATATCTCAAAAATGCCAAAAACTACTCTGATCATACCGTTAAAAGCTACGAAAACGACTTGCTTAAATTTAATAACTTCCTTTCAGAAAAAAAATTTTCTTCCTGGTCGGATTTAAAACAAGCAGATATCAGAAACTTTATAGGAGCCTATAGACGTCAAGGATTAAGTCCAAGAAGCGTTGCTAGGATCTTATCTTCATTAAGAAGTTTCTATAAGTATTTAAGCCTTGAAGGTTTGACACGAGAAAATCCTATACTTGGTATCTCGGCGCCCAAATTGAATTCACTTTTACCAAAAGCTTTAGATACGGATATGGTGAACAAATTATTACAATTTGAACCCAAAAATTGGGGCGACTATAGAGACAAAGCTATTGCTGAATTGTTGTATTCTTCTGGATTGAGGCTTTCTGAATTATGTCAGTTGGATATGAACGATCTTTCCATTGAAGGTCAAATGTGCAGAGTCTTAGGGAAAGGACAAAAAGAAAGAGAAGTTCCAATTGGTTCAAAAGCTATAGAAGCCATCAAAATTTGGTTAAAACATCGTGAAGAACGAGTTGAGAATAAAGAGAGAGCAATATTTATTAATAATTTAGGAAAGAGACTAAGTCAAAGGTCGGTGCAAAATGGCTTAAAAAAAATGAGTAGCAAGATGGGGTTGCCATATATTCATCCCCATATGCTGAGACATTCTTTTGCTTCTCATATTCTGGAATCAAGCGGTGATTTAAGAGCTGTACAAGAACTTCTTGGCCATGCTAATTTATCAACTACCCAGATTTATACAAAATTAGATTTTCAGCATTTGGCTAAGGTTTATGATAAAAGCCATCCACATGCCAAAAAATAATATGACTATTAAAGCAGTTACTTTTGATTTAGATGACACTTTGTGGCCTCTCTATGACGTCATAATGAATTCTCATAANCTTTCGAATGATTGGTTGATCGGAAAACATCCCCAAATGGATGGAATCCTTTTTAGTAAAAAAGAAAGAGAAATGTGGCAAACACTAATCAAAGCTGAGCCTTCCCTAGCTAATAGATTGTCTGAATTAAGAAAAAAAGTTATTGAGACATTGTTGTTGGAAAATGGCGTTGAGAGTTCTGTTGCTTTGAAAGATTCCGAAGAGGCCTTTAAAATTTTTTTAGATGAGCGCCATAAGGTAACCTATTTTGATCATGTACTAGAAGTTTTAAAAAAACTTAAAGAAACATACCAGCTGGGAGTTTTGACTAACGGTAATGCAAGTATCAAAACTTTAGGCATTGATCATTTGTTTGATTTTTATTTGAATGCAGAAATGGTCAATGACAGCAAGCCTGGTGCAAAAATGTTTGAAGAAGCGATGTCGATCACTAAGCTCAAAGCAAATGAAATTTGTCATGTTGGTGATCATCCTGTAAATGACATCGAAGGAGCACTCAATGTTGGTTTTAAAGCAATATGGCTTAATGCCTTGGAGAACTCTTGGCCTGATGGACAGGAATGCCATGTTCCAGAGGTAAGAAATTGGAAAGACTTAGAATCTACAATTGCTGCTTTTTAGAGCCTAGACAGATACTCATCTAAACGATCGGTATTGGACACAAAAATGGATTTTTTCTGACTAGCTTCAGCTTTTACTGCATCCAAATTAACAGCCTCGCCAACTTGAATGACGCCCACCATTGCCATCATAGCGTGTGGCGTACATTGATAAACATAAACTCCTTCCTCTGTAAAAGTAATACTAATGTCTTGACTCAAGGCTCCATTCCAAGAATTTGCGCCTGCCGGAATCATCCCATCAAGAGAAGCGGAATTATGAGACATATCTGTTGCTACAAAATTGACGGTATCGCCTTTAGAAATTTTTATCACAGCCGGTTCAAAAACCATAATTCCATCCGCTCCCGAATTAAGCATTTTAACTTCGTGCTCGGGACCTTCAGACAAGGCAATTTTATTAGAACTTACTTCAACTGGTGTGCCAGTCATTGCGGCTAAAGGATTGACTTTGTAACCAGGGCCAGCGCTAGAGATTCCACAGCCATCGCCTTTCAGACATATTGAACCTGCGGGTTTGGTTCTTTCTTCAATAGCGGATTCTCTCATATCTGATGAGCTCGCAAATCCTGCGAAAAAAAATATTAAAATAATTATTTTTTTAAAAGAATACATTTGATCGTGCATTATAGAGTTAGTCCAAGTTATTATTAAATAATATTTTCTTCTTTTAGCTCGGCTATCTGCTCTTCAGTCATTCCC
>FUFK010038502.1_pt1 | contig 63466 bp, 60 predicted proteins | sample 1021851 | NCBI WGS metagenome assembly FUFK01 (sample SAMEA51879418, study PRJEB19060) | metagenome
GTCCGCAATGGTTATTACGAAATTCGTTTATCGTCATAGTTGGAAAACCAACATGTTTAATATAAAAGTAATTGATTAAGATTCAATAAATTATTCATGAAATTAACTCAAGAACAACAACAAGAAATTAAAGATCAACAGTCTCAAGAAAATAAAACTAAAAGAGTTACTGTAGCAGATCTTGAAAATATCCTTTATGAGGCAATCCCTATTTTAGACCATGGTTTTATTAGAGTAATTGATTACATGGGGGATGATACATCAATTGTTCAAGCTGCAAGAGTCTCCTACGGTAAAGGCACCAAAAAAGTTTCAACAGACTCGGGTTTAATAAAATATTTAATGAGACACTGGCATAGCACTCCATTTGAAATGTGCGAAATAAAATATCATGTTAAACTGCCAATTTTTATTGCAAGACAATGGATCAGACATAGAACAGCGAATGTAAATGAGTATTCTGCAAGATACTCTATTTTGGATAAAGAATTTTATTTACCTGCCGTAGAGAATTTAGCTGCTCAATCTCAAAGTAATCGTCAAGGAAGAGGAGATGTGCTTACAGGAGATCAAGCAAAAAAAGTTTTAGATTTGTTAAAAAAAGATGCTGAGCAAACTTATGATAATTACGAAACTATGCTAAACGAGCGATATGATGGTTCAGTAATTGATGAAAAACAAGTTGGTTTAGCAAGAGAGCTTGCAAGAATGAATTTAACTTTAAATACTTATACGCAGTGGTACTGGAAAACAGACCTTTTAAATTTAATGAATTTTTTAAGATTAAGAGCAGATCATCACGCTCAATATGAAATCAGAGCTTACGCAGATGCTATGCTTGATACAGTAAAAAAATGGGTTCCAATTACATATGATGCATTTATGGATTATAGAGTGGGTGGAACTGAAGTGTCCTCAAAAGGCAAAAAGATAATTCAAAAATTGATTAGTGGGGAAGAAATTGATGCTGAAAAATCAGGATTATCTAAGCGAGAATGGAATGAGCTAATGATTGCTTTTGATCTAAAAGATAAGTTGATATAGTTCGCCAAAAAAAAATATAAACTATCAATGAAACTTATACAAAAAATAACTTTCATAATCATTTTTCTCTCATTGAATGTTAATGCTTTTGGAGCTGTGAGTGGATATGTTGACAGCAAAGGTGTTACGCAAAGACTTGCACATGGAATAACATTTAAACCAGATGGAACTAAAATGTTTGTTGTTGGAAAGACTCAAAATAAAATTTTTGAATTTGATTTATCTACAGCTTTTGATATTTCAACTGCTACCATAAGTTCTAATGAATATGATCATGGTTCGGAAGACGATGATGCAACAGATATAAAATTTAATTCTGATGGTACAAAATTATTTCTTGCTGGAGCAGGTGATGAAGAAATAAATGAGTATAATTTATCAACTGCCTATGATGTTTCAACCAGCGTACATCAGAATACATATTTTAATGGGGACGGTTTGGAATTTGTAGCTATCGCATTTAATACGAATGGAACAAAACTTTTTATTTATGATCAGACAGGTTCTGACTCGATTAAACAATATTCATTGGGTAGTCCCTTTGATCTCTCAAACGCAGTTCTTCAAAAACAATATAATGGAACAAGCAGCAAAACTTTAGCAAAAATAAATGGGCAACCACAAGGATTTGCATTTAGTGCTGATGGAACTAAAATGTACATTACAGGAAAAAGCACCGATAAAATTAAAGAATTCACACTAAGTACACCTTTTGATTTATCTAATGTAACACTTGAAAGTGGGGGTTACGACCTTTCAGACGAAATTGATGAACCTTCAGGAATTGCATTTAGTGATGATGGTTCTAAATTATTTGTTTTAGACTCAAAAAATAATACTGCTAATAGAGATGTTTCTGAATATGATTTAACTTGTGGTTTTGGTGTCATCAATTGTATTGATCCAACAGCAAATAAAGATGATGTTGCCTCAATAGAAAGTCAGTCAGAGGCATCAAAAAAATTGATACAACATACTACTTATCCAGTTTTAAATCGTATGGAATGGTTAAGACGAAATAGTGGAAGAATAAATTTAACTAATCAAAACATCAAATTCCAATTTAAAAATGAAATGTTAAATACTTTATCAGATAGTTTAATTCCTCTTTATTTCTCAAATGATAATAGTAATGAACTAACTTCTGGAAATTTGGGTTGGTCATTTTGGAGTGAAGGTACAATCAGTATTGGTACATCTGGAGATACATCTAATTCCTCCTCAAAAGATATAAGCTCTTCTGCGATTACTCTTGGAGCAGACAAAAAGGGCGCGGATGATATAATGAGAGGTATTGCACTAAGATTTGGTAGTGATGATGTTGATGTAGGAGATCTTGGAAGTGCACTGGATATGAATTCTTTTAGTTTAACTTTTTATGAAAGTAGACCTAAAGGAGAAGACCGATTTATTGATCATTTAATGGGCCTAAGTTTTATAAATTCAGATTTAATAAATAATAGTGGCTCCGCTTCGACTAATGGTGAAAGATATGGAGAACAATTATTTGGGTCTTTAAGTTTAAGAGATACTCTTACAAATAATAAATTTAATTTTACACCAAAATTAAAAATAAATTATGGATTAACACACTACGGAGCATATACAGAAGCTGGTGCTGAGGGAATTAATTTAAAATTTCAAGAACAGTATGTTGGAAATTTTATTACTTCTTTAGGATCAAGTATCGATAATACATTTGATTTGGATATGGGAACAATAATTCCTTTTTTTGATTTTGAATATTATGCTGATATGAGCCCATCTTCTAAACAAAAATTTTCATACACCTCTGATGGAAGTAGTTACATTCTGGAAGATATAAATAATTCTACTCATAATTTAAATAGTTCTATTGGGTTTGATTTTATTTCAAATAACGGTTTAACCTTAATGACCAAATACACTAGAGATCAAGCTAAACATAATAAGAATGATAATTTTATAATTGCATTTGACTATAAAAATTCTAGTAGATCACTTTATTCAATGTCCATTCAAGACACTTCTGCTAAATTATCTCACGACAGAGAGTTGAATAACTTTAATATAAATATTGATAGCCATTATGATCTATTTAAAAAAGATCCTGATTATGGACTTTTTGTAAAAATTTCAAATATTAACTAAGACTTTATTCAAAACTAGATTTAATTTTNTTAGCTAATTCTAAATAAATTTTTGAAATTTTATTATTAGGGTCAACTTCAACTATTGGGGTACCCTGATCACCAAATTTTCCAACTTTAGGATCAATTGGAATTTCACCTAAAAATTCTTTNTNAAATTCNTCAGCAGTTTTTTTNACACCACCTTCACCAAATAAGTGNTATTTTTTTCCNTCATCTCCAGTAAAGTAACTCATATTATCAACTAAGCCTAAAATCTTAACACCTAGCTTATCAAACATCTTAATCCCTCTTTTAACATCNAAAAGAGCAACTTCTTGAGGAGTTGANACTATTATTGCTCCATCCATTTTTATNTCNTGTGAAAAAGTTAATTGCGTATCACCCGTGCCTGGAGGCATATCGACAATTATGAAATCGAGATCTTTCCAATTTACTTTTTGTGTAAAAGTTTTAATGGCGCTAGTTACCATAGGCCCTCGCCAAATCATTGGTGTTTGTTGATCAGTTAAAAAACCAATAGACATACACTGAATATCGAACTTCATAACGGGTTCTAATTTTTGACCATCACTTTTTGGTTTTTCATCAATGCCAAACATTTTAGGTATAGATGGCCCATAAATATCAGCATCTAATAAACCAACTTTGCACCCAGCACTTTTTAGTGCAAGAGCGAGATTCGTTGCAAAAGTAGATTTTCCCACACCACCTTTTGCACTAGAAACTGCTATTGTAAATTTAGTACCCTGAATTGGATTTTTCACAGGTGTTTTTCTACTCATTTTAGCACGCATTGCGTCACTTAATTCTGGTTTTTCTTTAGGCATAAAAGGATCTTAACTTGTTTTTCCGAATAAAGACATTATATAGATTGCCATATGTCAGATGATTTTCAGCAAAGAGGTGGTAGTCCTTGGGGAACACCTCCAGGAGGTGGAGGCGGAAATGGTTCCGGGAGAGGTCCAACACCACCAGACGTAGATAAAATTATTCGTGAGTTTCAAGAGAAGATTAAAAAATTTTTACCAGGCGGCAGTTCTTCTGGAGGAAAACAAGCAATATTAGTCTTATTAATTCTAGGCTTTATTTGGTTAGCTAGTGGCCTTTACAGAGTTTTACCAGATGAACAAGGTGTAGTTTTAAGATTTGGAAAGTTTGTTAAAACTACTCAACCTGGATTAAACTACCATATTCCTTTTCCAGTAGAAAATGTACTGACACCAAAAGTTACAAAAGTAAATAGAATTGACATCGGTTTTAGATCGGAAAGAGATAGTGGGTTTTCGTCATCTGGCGGAGTTGCTGATGTGCCACAAGAAAGTTTAATGTTAACTGGGGATGAAAATATCGTTAACATCGATTTTTCAGTATTTTGGGTAATTAAAGATGCTGGAAATTTCTTATTTAAAATTCAAGATCCAGAGGGCACTGTTAAAGCGGCAGCAGAAACTGCAATGAGAGAAGTAATTGCAAGATCAGATATTCAACCAATTTTAACAGAGGGAAGATCACTAATTGAAACTGATACTCAAGAGATTATCCAAAAAATTTTAGATGAGTACACTAGTGGAATTCAAATTACACAGGTGCAAACTCAAAAAGCTGACCCACCAGATCAAGTTATTGATGCATTTAGAGATGTACAGGCTGCAAGAGCTGACATGGAAAGATCTAAAAACGAGGCAGAAGCTTATGCCAATGATGTAATTCCAAGAGCTCGGGGTGAAGCTGCAAAAATTTTACAGGCTGCAGAAGCTTATAAGAAAGAAGTTGTAGCAAAAGCAGAAGGTGAGGCGAGCAGGTTCCTTGCAATTTATAATGAATATAAAAATGCCAAATCTGTAACTCAGGAAAGAATGTATTTAGAAACAATGGAAAAAGTTTTAGCTGATATTGATAAAGTAATTATTGAAAAAAATGCTGGTTCAGGCGTAGTTCCTTATTTGCCTTTACCAGAATTAAAAAAGAAAGTGGTAAATTAGTAATATGAAAGGTGGAAAAATAATTGCTGGAGCTTTAGTTGCACTTGCAGCTGTTGCTTTCTTTTCAATTTTTATTGTTAAAGAAGTAAATCAAGCAATAGTTCTACAATTTGGTGATCCAAAAAGAATAATTTTAAAACCAGGATTGAATTTTAAAATCCCATTTATCCAAAACGTTGTTTATTTAGATAAGAGAATTTTAAACTTGGATACACCACCTGAAGAGGTTATTGCTTCAGACCAAAAAAGATTGATAGTTGATGCTTTTGCGAGATTTCAAATAGTTGATCCACTTAAATTTTACATTTCTGTTGGAAATGAAAGAGTTGCAAGATCAAGATTAGCAACAATTATAAATTCAAGAATTAGGAACGTTCTGGGTCAACAAGAATTACAAACTCTTCTATCAGAAGATAGAACTAAACAAATGGCTCTAATTCAAGAGGGTGTTAATACAGAAGCTGAAAATTTCGGAATAAAAATAGTTGATGTGAGAATTAAGAGAGCAGATCTTCCACAAGCTAACAGTGATGCAATTTTTAGAAGAATGCAAACTGAAAGGGAGAGAGAAGCAAAAGAATTTAGAGCAAGAGGTGCTGAGATGGCTGTAACAATTACTTCAACTGCGGACAAAGAAGTAACTGTAATATTAGCGGACGCACAAAAAAAATCTGAGATCATGAAAGGTGAAGGAGATGGTAAGAGAAACAATATTTTTGCCAGTGCATTTGGACAAGATCCAGAATTTTTCGCTTTTTACAGAGCTATGCAAGCATACGAAAAGGCCTTGATTGGTGGAGAAACGTCATTGATTTTATCTCCAGATAGTGAGTTCTTTAAATTTTTTGGGAACATCAAACCAAAAACAGAATAGTTTTAATATGAAGGAATTGATCATTGCATTTGGTCTATTCTTATTCATTGAGGGTATTTTATATGCCATATTTCCAGCAAAAATGAAAAATATGCTTAAAAAATTAGAATTAATTCCAGCTAGTCAATTAAGAACTGGAGGATTAATTTTTGCAATTATAGGATTTATAATAGTTTATTATTTTAAAACTTGAGATGAATAAAATTAAGACATTATTTGTAGGTATTGTTTTTACTCTAAGTTTTTCTTTAAATTCATTATCTAGAGAGGCTCCAGCTTCTTTTGCGGATTTAGCAGAAAAATTAATGCCATCAGTGGTTAATATTTCAACAACTACTATTATAACAACCCAATCAAATCCTTTTCCATTTCAATTTCCTCCAGGTTCCCCTTTTGAAGATATGTTTAAAGAATTTGGAACGCCGCAAGAAAGAAAATCATCAGCACTCGGCTCCGGTTTTATTATCAATGAGAAGGGAATTGTTGTTACAAATAATCATGTAATTGCTGATGCAGAGGACATCATTGTCAGAGTTAATGGTGATAAAGAATTTAAAGCAAAAGTAATAGGTGCAGACCCGTTATCAGATATAGCTGTTTTACAATTAGAGACTAATGAAAAATTTACACCTGTAAAATTTGGTGACTCTGATAAAGCAAGAATAGGAGACTGGGTAATTGCCATTGGAAATCCATTTGGTTTAGGAGGCACAGTTACATCTGGAATTATTTCTGCTAGAAATAGATCGATTGGTTTAACAAGATATGAAGATTATATTCAAACCGATGCATCAATAAATTCTGGAAATTCTGGTGGACCATTATTTGATATGAATGGAGATGTTATTGGAATTAATACTGCAATATTGGGTAGAAGCGGTTCAATTGGAATTGGTTTTTCTATACCATCTAACAGTGCAAAAGCTGTCATCAAACAACTAATTGAATTTGGTGAAACAAAAAGAGGTTGGCTAGGTGTTAGAATACAAGACGTTACAAAAGAAATTGCTGAGGTTGAAAAACTTGATGAACCAAGAGGTGCTTTAGTTGCAAGTGTTGCACCTAATAGTCCCTCNGAAAAGGCAGGAGTTAAAGCGGGAGATATTATTCTTGAGTTTAATGGTGAGAAAATTAAACAGATGAAAGAACTTCCAATTATCGTTGCTAGAACCGAAGTTGGAAAAAATGTTAAAGTTGTTATCTGGAGAGATAAAAAAGAAATAGTTAAAAATATTACACTCGGTAGATTAGAAACTTCAGAAGACTTTAAAGTCAGTGAAAAAAAAGAAACTTTAAAAGAAACAAAAATTGAAAATTTAAAAATTACAGTAAGAAAACTTACTAAGGATGATATTAAAACAAGAAACTTACCAAATCAGACATCTGGATTAGTCATTACTAAAATTGAGAATGATAGTCCTCTGGTAAATTCTATAGAGGTAAATAGTATTATTCTTGAGGCTCAAAAGAAAAAAATTAGAACTTCTAATGACTTAATTCAAATTGTAAAACAAGTATTGAGTAGCAGTCAAAAAACAATTTTACTTGTAATATATAACAGCCAGAATCAAAGAAGATATATTGGTGTTAAATTAGATTAATCGATGGATTTAGAATCCAAAATTATTCTAATATATGGACCAACTGCATCAGGAAAATCTAAATTCGCTTTAAAACTTGCACAAAAAATTGATGGCGAGATAATTAATGCAGATAGCATGCAAGTTTACAAAGAATTGAAAGTTTTATCAGCTAGACCCCGAAAAGAAGACATTAATAAAATTAAACATCATTTATACGGATTTCAAAGTGTTAAGAAAAATTTTTCAACAGGTGATTGGCTCAAACTTGCACAAAAAAAAATTTTTGAGGTTAAGAAAAAAGGTAAAATTCCAATTTTAGTAGGTGGTACAGGATTATATTTCAAAGCTCTTACAGAAGGTTTGGTAAATTTCCCAAAAATACCCGTACAATTTAGAAAAAAAATAAGAGCTCTTCATAAAAATCTTGGTGCAAAAAAATTTTTTTTACAATTAATTAAAGAAGATCCACTGGTAAGAAATCATTTAATTCAATCAGATACTCAAAGAGTGATTAGAGCCTATGAAATAAAAAAGTTTACTAATAAGTCAATGTATGAATGGTTCAAAAACACTAAGTCTGAATTTGAGAAAAATGATTTTTTTAAAATATATATTGATTTCCCTAGAACTGATCTTTTAGTTAGAATAAAAGAAAGAGCTGTTGATATGCTTGATAATGGAGCTGTAAGTGAGGTTAAAAAATTTATGAAACTTAAAGTTCCAAAGGTAAAAAGCGCTAATAAAGCAATTGGTATCAACGAAATAAAAGAATTTATTAAGAAAAAAATTAAAATTGAGGACGTAATTGATAAAATATCAATAAAGACAAGGCAATACGCTAAAAGACAAACCACTTGGGCAAGAGGAAATATGTCAGATTGGAACAAAATCAAATCGAGTGGTCTTAAGGTATTTTTAAAAAAAATATAGATATTTCCTAGTTAGCCTTGACCTATTAGGACAACTTCAGCTAGATTGCATAAATGTCTAAATTATATTCAGGTGCTGAAATTGTTTTTAAATGTCTTGAAGATCAAGAGGTTGAGCATATTTTTGGTTATCCCGGCGGAGCTGTATTACCAATATACGATGAATTAAAAAATCACAGTTCTATTAAACATATCCTAGTAAGACACGAACAAGGTGCAGGACATGCGGCAGAAGGTTATGCTAGATCATCAGGTAAGCCTGGTGTTGTTTTAGTAACATCCGGGCCTGGAGCAACTAATGTTGTTACAGCTTTAACTGATGCGTATATGGACTCTGTTCCTTTAGTTTGTATTTCAGGTCAAGTACCAACACATTTAATTGGTACAGATGCTTTTCAAGAATGCGATACAACTGGAATTACTAGACCGTGTACAAAACATAATTGGTTAGTAAAAGATATAAAAGATTTATCAAAAATTATTCACGAAGCTTTTAAAGTTGCCACAACTGGGAGACCTGGACCAGTATTAGTAGATATTCCTAAAGATATACAGTTTGCAAAAGCAACTTATTCAAAACCTAAAATTGAAAAAAAACTGAATGGCAAATCAAAAAATTATTATTCACAAAAAGATATCGATAATTTGATTCATTTAATAAATAAATCGAAAAAACCAATAATTTATTCTGGGGGAGGAGTAATTAACTCAGGGCCAGAGGCTAGTGAAGCTTTAAGAGAATTTGTTCAATCAACGGGTTTTCCAATAACATCAACTTTACAAGGATTAGGAGCATATCCTGGAGATGATAATCAATTTTTAGGAATGCTTGGGATGCATGGTACCTACGAAGCTAATAACGCGATGCATGATTGTGATCTTTTGATAAACATTGGTGCAAGATTTGATGACAGAATTACTGGAAAGATAGATGAATTTTCTCCAAAATCAAAAAAAGTTCATATAGATATTGATCCTTCATCTATTAACAAGATAATCAAAGTTGATTTAGCATTAGTTGGGGATGTTAAAGAAGTTTTAAAATCTATCAATAAAACTTTTAAGAAAAAAAATCATGATTTTAAAAAATCAAATAAGCAAAATATTTCCAATTGGTGGGAACAAATTCAAAAATGGAGAACAAAAAATTCATTACATTTTAAAAATAGTGATGAAACAATTAAACCTCAACACGCTGTTCAACGGCTTTATGAACTCACTAAAAATAATGATGTATTTATAACAACAGAAGTTGGTCAACATCAAATGTGGGCAGCGCAACATTATAAGTTTAATAAACCGAATAGATGGATGACTTCAGGAGGACTTGGCACAATGGGGTACGGATTACCAGCTGCTGTTGGAGTTCAAATTGCCCATCCAAAAAAACTTGTTATCGATATAGCAGGTGAGGCTTCAGTTTTGATGACGATGCAAGAAATGTCAACAGCAGTTCAATACAATTTACCGATAAAAATATTCATTTTAAACAATCAATACATGGGTATGGTTAGACAGTGGCAGGAATTATTACATGAAAAGAATTATTCTGAGAGTTATTCTGAAGCACTGCCAGACTTTATTAAATTAGCTGAAGCTTATGGTTGCAAAGGAATAATTGCCGAAAAACCAGATGAATTAGACGAAAAGATAAACGAAATGGTTCAATTTGATGGACCAGTAATTTTTGATTGTAGAGTAGATCCTAACGAAAATTGTTTTCCAATGATACCTTCTGGTAAACCTCATAATCAAATGATTTTAGGACCAAGTGATAAGGATGAAAATAAAATTACTGGAAAAGGCAAAGCTTTAGTTTAGTCATGGCAAATCCTAAATCAGCATACAGCGTTCCTACTAAAAAAGAAAAATCAGATACACATATAATTGTTGTTTGGGTTGATAACGAGGCAGGTGTATTAGCTAGAGTAGTAGGGTTATTTTCTGGAAGAGGATATAATATTGAATCTTTAGCTGTAGCAGAGGTTGATGCTAAAAAGAATATTTCAAGAATTACTATTGTAACTACAGGAACCCCTCAAGTTATTGATCAAATTAAACTACAACTGAAAAAACTCGTTCCAGTTCATAAAGTTGCTGATTTCAAAAGGGATGATAAAGGCGTAATCTTTAAGGAAATGGCTCTTTTTAAGATTGTTGGAAATTCTTCTAAAATCAAAAAAGCTATTAGTGCTTGTAAAAAATATGATGCTGTAATATTGGATAAAACAAAAAAATCAAATGTTATTCAAATAACAGCTTTAAGAAGAGAAATAGATAAAATGGCAAAAAATTTAAAAAAACTCGGACTTGTAAGTGTCTCAAGAACTGGTGCTGTTGCAATGACAAGAGGTGAAAAAATATTTAACTAATAATTAGGAGAAACTTATGAAAATGTTTTATGAAAAAGATACTGATGTAAATCTGATTAAAGATAAAAAAATTGCNATTTTTGGTTANGGAAGCCAAGGCCATGCTCATGCACTNAACTTAAAAGACAGTGGAGTAAAAGAGGTCGTTGTTGCCTTGAGAGAGGGATCACCTAGTATTCCAAAAGCAGAGTCTAAAGGTTTAAAAGTAATGAATTTATCTGATGCAGCTGAGTGGGCTGATGTAGTAATGATTTTAACACCAGATGAATTACAAGCGTCAATTTATAAAAATCATATAGAGCAAAGAGTAAAAAAAGGAACCTCTTTAGCTTTTGCACATGGTTTAAATGTTCATTACGATTTAATTAAAGCAAGAGAAGATTTAGATGTATTTATGGTAGCTCCAAAAGGACCAGGTCATTTAGTGCGAAGTGAATTTGTTAAAGGTGGAGGAGTTCCATGTTTATTTGCTGTTCATCAAAATGGATCAGGTAAAGCCAGAGATCTTGCAATGTCTTACGCTTCAGCTGTAGGTGGTGGTAGATCTGGAATAATTGAAACAACGTTCAAAGATGAAGTTGAAACTGATTTATTTGGTGAGCAAACTGTTTTATGTGGAGGATTAGTAGAATTAATCAAAAATGGCTATGAGACTTTAGTTGAAGCTGGCTATGAACCAGAAATGGCATACTTTGAGACAGTTCATGAAGTAAAATTAATTGTCGACTTAATTTATGAGGGTGGAATAGCTAATATGAATTACTCGATTTCAAATACTGCTGAGTATGGTGAGTATCAATCAGGACCAAGAGTTATCAATAAAGAAGAAACCAAAAAAAGAATGAAAGAAGTATTGGATGATATTCAATCGGGCAAGTTCACCAAACAGTGGATGGAAGAGTGTAAAAATGGTCAAAAAAACTTTCTTGCTACAAGAGCTAAATTGGCTGAGCATCCTGTTGAAAAGGTTGGAGCAAATTTAAGAGCAATGATGCCTTGGATTGGTAAGAAAAAATTAGTTGATAGTGACAAGAAGTAAATTTTAGTTCCAAATTGGGACAAATAAGCTATTTTATTTTGCAATCTAAACGAGAGGTTGTATATTTCATTTAATAAAAATTATGGCTGATAAAGATAAAGTATTCATTTTTGACACGACAATGAGAGATGGTGAACAATCACCAGGAGCTTCAATGAGTGTTGAGGAAAAAATTCAAATATCAAGAGTATTTGATGAGATGGGTATTGACATAATAGAAGCAGGTTTTCCAATATCATCTCCTGGAGATTTTGAAGCTGTGAGCGCTATAAGCAAGAGTGTAAAAAACTCAATTCCTTGTGGATTAGCTAGAGCTACCAAAAAAGATATTGATGCTTGTCACGAGTCTTTGAAGTTTGCAAAAAGATTTAGAATTCATACTTTTATATCTACCAGCCCAGTGCATATGAAGCATAAATTAAATATGACGGATGAACAGGTGCTTGGTGCAATTAAAGAAAGTGTTACTTACGCAAAAAAATTTACAGATGATGTAGAATGGTCTTGTGAGGATGGAACAAGAACAAATTTAGATTTTATGTATAAAACTATTGAGCTTGCAATAAATTGTGGTGCCACAACAATTAATATTCCTGATACTGTTGGTTATTCAATTCCAGAGGAATTTGCAAAGACTATAAAACTTATTAAAAATAATGTACCAAATATAGATAAAGCTATCATATCAGCGCATTGCCATAATGATTTAGGATTAGCAGTTGCTAATGCATTGTCTGGATTATCAGCAGGTGTACGACAGATAGAATGTACAATTAATGGAATAGGTGAACGAGCAGGAAATGCGGCACTTGAAGAAATAGTTATGGCTATAAAAACTAGAGATGATTTATTACCTTATGAAACAGGAATAAAAACAGAACTTATAAGTAAAGCTTCTAAAATAGTTTCTAACGCAACTGGATTTCCAGTCCAATTTAATAAGGCAATCGTTGGTAAAAATGCTTTTGCTCACGAATCTGGAATTCATCAAGATGGAATGCTTAAAAATAGAGAAACTTATGAGATCATGACACCAGAGAGTGTCGGAGTAAAAAAGACATCTTTAGTAATGGGTAAACATTCTGGTAGACATGCTTTTAAAGATAAATTGAGCGATTTGGGTTATGCGGATGTGACTGATGATGTAGTGCAAGCAGCGTTTGGTAAATTTAAAATTTTAGCAGATAAAAAGAAACATATTTATGATGAAGATATCGTCGCTTTAGTTGATGACAGTTTAATAATTGATAATAAAATTAATGCAATCAATCTTAAGTCTTTAAAAGTATTTGCTGGAACAGGGGAGCCTCAAAGAGCAGATATGACATTAGATGTTTTTGGAGATATAAAAAAAACTACTCAAACAGGAGATGGACCAGTTGATGCAATTTTTAAATGTATTAAAGAACTTTATCCTCATGAAGTTAAACTTTCTTTATATCAAGTNCANGCTGTAACAGAGGGAACTGATGCACAAGCAACTGTTAGTGTAAAAATTGANGAAAATGACAGAACNACAGTCGGGCAATCTGCTGATACAGATACTTTNGTTGCATCNGCNAATGCTTATTTAAATGCTTTAAATAAAATGCTTATTAAAAGAGAAAAAAAATCNCTTTATAAAAATATCGAACATCAAAAAATTAAGGGAGGAGTATAATGGGTATATTTGATAGAATTAAGAAAGTTTGGAGCCAAGATATGGCTATTGATTTAGGGACTGCTAACACTTTAGTTGTAGTAAAAGGTCAAGGAGTTGTTTTGAATGAGCCCTCAGTTGTAGCAATAGTTGATCAAGCAGGAAAAAAACAGGTTTTAGCAGTTGGTGATGAAGCAAAAACAATGCTCGGTAGAACTCCAGGTAACATACAAGCCATTCGGCCTTTAAGAGATGGTGTAATAGCAGATTTTATCGTTACAGAAGAAATGATTAAACATTTTATAAAAAAAGTTCATAAAGGAAGTACTTTTGCCAACCCTAGAATTTTAATTTGTGTTCCGACAGGATCAACTCCAGTTGAAAGAAAAGCTATTCAGGATAGCGCATTAGCGGCAGGTGCTAGAAGAGTTCAGTTAATTGAGGAACCTATTGCAGCAGCAATTGGTGCAAATCTTCCTATATCTGAAGCAACAGGGTCTATGGTTGTTGATATTGGTGGAGGTACAAGTGAAATAGCTGTTATGTCATTAGGAGGTTTGGTTTATTCTAAATCACTTAGAGTAGCAGGAGACGCAATGGATGCAGCGATGATAAATTATATGAGAAAAGAATATAATTTAATGATTGGAGATAGTACTGCAGAAAAAATTAAAAAGGAAATTGGTACTGCAATTCCGACAAATAATAATACTTATGCGGTTAAGGGTAGAGATTTAAGATCGGGAACACCTAAAGAAGTAAATATAACTGAGGAAGATACTGCAGAGGCTTTAAATGATATTTTGAAAGAAATGGTTGAGGGTATTAAAAATGCACTCGAAAGTACACCACCAGAATTATCTGCAGACTTAGTCGATATGGGTTTAACTTTGACAGGTGGAGGAGCTCTATTAAAAAACATTGATAAAAGATTTTCAAAAGAGACTGGTTTACCTGTCCATATTGCTGACGAACCTTTATCATGTGTAGCTATTGGTACTGGGCGAGCTTTGGATCAAGAGCAAACATTCTCTACGATGTTGACTGAATATTAAGAGCGATGGCATCAAGCAGAGATGATTTCATAATTGCAATTAGATCTGCTTTTTTAAAAAAGAGCACCAAGCAAAAGTTTTCATTACTGACATTACTATCTATATCAATATTTGTAATTGTTCTATCAAGTTTAGATTTAAAAGTTATAAAATATCTTAAGGTAGGTATTAATGAGATTGTATATAGGTCCTCCTTTATTGTNTCTATACCTGAAAATCTAATTAAAAATGCTTTTATTCAAACANCTGAGTACACAACTTTTTTTAAGAGATATAAAAAAAATATTATTGAATTAGAAAATCTTAAATCAAATTATGTATCTAATGAAATAATACAATTTGAAAATAAAGAGTTAAAAGAATTAATTAACGATTATGCACTGAGTTCAGATAAGATATTAGCAAAAATAATTGTTGATCATGATAGTCCTTTTTTAAAGAGCATAATTATTAATAAAGGAAGTAAAGATAAAATCAAAATTGGAACAAATATTTATGATCAATCGTATTTAGTTGGTAGAGTAATTGAGGTCAATTATAAAACATCTAGAGTTTTATTATTATCGGACCTTAATTCGAATGTTCCAGTAACTATTGCACCACAAAATATTCAAGCAATTGTTACAGGCTCAGGATCTGACTATGGTCAAATTAAATATATTCAATCAGGTCTTTCAGATGCGTTAGTTGATGACAGTATAGTTTATACTTCTGGTACAGGTGCAATTTTTAAAAGCGGTGTACCTATTGGAAAATTGCAATCTTTCATTGGAGGTTCCATTAATGAGTATAAAGTTGAATTTTATAGTGATTTTACCCAATTAAAATATGTATTTGCCGAGGTTATTACTAAAACTGAAATAATTAAACCTGAGGAAAAGGTAGCAGAAAATAATGATGAAACTAACAATCCTTTAAATGTAAAATTAAAAATTCTAGAGGATGAATTAAAAATTATCGAAGAGACAAATAGAAAATTTCAAGAGGAAAATGAAATTTTAAAAAACGAGATCAATGATTTAAATTTTAAAGTCTCAAATCTTAACAATCAGATTTTATCTCAAAAAAAAACAATAAATCAATTTGATATTGATAATCAAGAATTAGATTTCCTTAAACTCAACTTAAAGCATGGACATAAGTGTAGAAGAACATTTTTGAATACCGATGGATTTATTGTAGGCACTCTTGAATATAAGTCATGCGTTCTAAGTAAAGGGGCAAATGATGGTTAGTCTAAGAACAAAAAGTTCATTTTTAAAAATATATTCTTGGTTACCAATATTAGCTTTATATATATCTGTATTAAATGAATTCGACTTGAATTACTTAAATCTTGAGTATTTTTCTTTTAATTTTCCATTCATTCTAATATTTTTTTTTACTTTAAAAGATTTTAAACATTTTGACTATTTTCTTGTTTTTATTGCAGGATTATTCAATGATACGGTGGTTGGATTACCTTTAGGTATTAGTAGTCTATCATATCTTTTAATTTGTATAGCTGCAGCTTACATAAGAAATATAACAATTAGACCAAATCCTGTGAAAGATTGGTTTTATTTTTTATTTATTATAAGTTTAATAAATTCTCTAAATTACACAGTTTTGACATTATTTTTTTCATTTGATTTAATTTTAATGTCTTATTTAGTAAATGTTTTTTTTACTTTCACATTTTATATAATTTTTGTGTCGATCTTTAAATATTATATGAGAGGCTTAAATGATTAACTCATCAAGTGACAATGTAAAGAAGCTTAACTCTATAAATCGAAGAATGTTCATTACAGGTTCATTCAAATTTTTTATTATGGTAGGAATAGTCAGTCGATTATTTTTCTTACAAGTAAAAGAAAACAAAAAATATTTAACTCTTTCAGATAAAAATAGAATTAGAGAATGGAAATTAGCACCAGTGAGAGGTGAATTTCATGATTATTTTGGAAATGTTATTGCTGGAAATTTTGAGGCATATCAACTGCATGTTATCCCAGAACAAGTAGATGATTTTAGATATGTTATTTATAGAATTAAAGATTTATTAGAATTATCTGACAAAGAATTTAAAAAGGTCTTAAAAAAGAAAAACGAGATCAAACCGTGGGAAACTCTAATTGTCTCAGATAATTTAAGTTGGCAAAAATTTTCTAAAATTAATAATCATTTATATGATTTAAATGGTGTTAAGCCTGTTATTTCAATTTCTAGAAATTATCCTTTTAAAGAAAATTTTACACATTTGATAGGTTACGTCAGCCAAGCTAATCAAAACGATATTGAAACAACTGAGTCAATTAAAAAGAATTTTGTGCCGGGTCTCAAAGTTGGAAAAGTTGGATTAGAAAAAACTTTTGAAAAAGAACTAATTGGCACAAACGATATTGAAAGATATGAAGTAAATGCTTATGGAAGAAGAATAAGTCAATTAGAGTTTCAGAAGGGAAAAAAAGGCAAAACCCTGAGACTTACGATTGATACTGAAGTTCAAAAATTAGCTAATGATTTGTTAAAAGAAAAAGCCGGTTCAATATGTGTTATGGATATTTATACTGGTGCAATTGTAGCAATGCATTCATCTCCCTCATTTGATCCAAATCTTTTTGTTTTTGGTATTAGTCAAGATGAATGGCAATTAATTAGAAATGATCCTATGAAACCTTTGGTAAACAAAACTTTACAAGGAAATTATTCACCTGGGTCAACTATTAAGCCCATTGTGGCTTTATCTGCTTTAGAGAATGGAATTATAAACACAAACTTTACAGTCAAATGTACTGGAAAAACAGAGATGTATGGTCAGACTTACCACTGTTGGAAAAAGAAGGGTCACGGTTATGTTAGTTTAAGAAACGCTATGAAACAATCATGTGATACTTATTTTTATGAAATAGCCCGAAAGCTTGGAGTAGATAAATTAAGTGCAACTGCCAAAAAGTTTGGTTTAGGAGAAAAAGTTTTTGGTGATTTATTTGAAATAGAAAAAAAAGGATTAATCCCAAATACTCAATGGAAAAAAAATGCATTAGGAAAAGGATGGTTGCTAGGAGAAACAATTATTACAGGAATTGGCCAAGGTTATATTCAAACCACACCGATTCAATTATGCTTAATGACTGCTCAAATTGCTAATGGAGGACACAAAATATATCCATATCTAGTTGTAGGTGATGACAAAAAAGATCAACCCATAGATAAATATATGCCTCTCTATGAAAATTCAAAAAATATTAAGATTGTAAAGGATGCAATGTTTGGTTCTACTAATGAGGTCATGGGTACATCTTATCGTTCAAGAATTGATGATCCAAAATATCAGTTTGCTGGCAAAACTGGTACCGCGCAAGTTAAAAAAATTACGGAGGAGGAAAGAGAATTAGAACTTAAAACTTTTGAAATTCCTTATGAACAAAGAGATCATGCTTTATATGTTGCATTTGGGCCATATAAAAATCCAAGGTATGCTTTAAGTATAATAGTTGAGCATGGAGGCAATGGAAGTACTACAGCTGCTCCAATGGCAAAAAAATTATTCAAATTAATTATTGATCGTCACAAAATAAGACAATCAATGGATGATAAAAGATATTTGGAGATTTAAATGTACCAACACACTAGATTAACTACAAATAGATTTACTTTCTTTCAAAAATTTAGAAATTTTGATTACGTTTTATTATTTTGTATTTTGTTATTAGGCTTTATTAGCCTAGCAACAATGTATTCAACCGATGGGGGTGAAGTTTTATTTCATACTAGAAGTCATTTTACCAAGTTTATTGTATTTATTCTAATGATGTTAATAATTTCTTTTATAAATATCAAATATTGGTTTGCACTTGGCTACCTTTCATATTTAGTAATAATTGGTTTGCTAATTGGAACTTATTTTTTTGGTATAACTTCCTCTGGATCTCAAAGATGGATTAATCTTTATTTTATTAATCTTCAACCATCCGAATTAATGAAGGTTTTTATTATTTTATGTCTTGCAAAATATTTTCATAGAATGAAAATAGAAAATGTAAATTCCATTTATACAATTTTAACATCTTTAATAATCATTATTTTACCAATGGGATTAGTAATAGTACAACCTGACTTAGGAACCTCGGTGCTTATTGCTATAAGCGGAATTGCAGTTCTGTGGTTTGCTGGGGTTAATCATAAATATTTTATTTACACTTTATTAGGTTTCGTAATTTCATTACCCTTTATCATTGCATTTTTAAAACCATATCAAAAACTTAGAGTATTAACTTTTTTAAATCCAGATAGAGACCCATTAGGAGCAGGTTATCAAATTATTCAATCAAAAATCGCTGTGGGTTCAGGAGGTTTATTTGGCAAAGGATTTTTAAAAGGCACTCAAAGTTATTTAGAATTTTTACCAGAAAAACACACCGACTTTATCTTCACACTTTTTTCTGAAGAATTTGGTTTCGTTGGCTCAGTTATTCTTTTACTAATCTATGCAGTAATTATTTATAGAATTGTCGCGATCGGAGCGAGTTGCAGAAGTTATTTTGCAAAGATTTTTTGTTATAGCTTCGGTGCAGCAATATTTGTATTTATTACAATAAATATGAGTATGGTTTTAGGTTTACTACCTATAGTAGGCTCTCCATTGCCAATTATGTCCTACGGCGGATCTTCTATGTTAGCTACAATGATAGGCTTTGGGATAGTGATGAGTGCAAGAGTGCACAATCAACAATTGATTGCTTAAGTATAATTTGTCGCTTAACTTTTTTTTAGGAGAAATTGTATAACTTTTCCATGAATAATAAATTAGAGATAGGAATTGTAGGTGCAGGCATTCAAGGAATTTCTAATGCATTATTTCTTCAAAAAAAAGGTTTTAACGTTACAATATTTGACAGAGACGAACCAGGTAGTCCGGCAGCCTCATACGGAAATGCTGGTCACTTTTCGCCTTATGCATCCTTATCACTAAATAGAACAGATGTGCTTGCTGATGTCCCTGCAATGTTATTAAGCTCAACTGGGCCTTTAGCATTGAAATGGAATTATGTGCCAAAAATGTTGCCATGGTTTTTTAAATTTATTTTAAACACAACTAAAAATAAAATGATGCACACTGCAAAAAATATGCATCAAATTTTAGATTTAGCTTTGCCAGCATATGATGAACTATTTGATGAAATTGAAATAGGAGGATTGGTTGAAAATAAAGGTATTTTATATATTTGGAATGATAAAGATTTAAAAAGTAGAGAATTAGAAATAAGAGTAAGAGATGAGCTTGGTGTTAAGCAACAATTAGTTACCAAAGATGAGATCCATGATTTAGAACCAAATATTAAACCTTTTTATCATGCAGGTGTTTACTATCCTTATGCAAGACACGCTAGAAATCCAAGAAAAATTTTATTAAAATTTTTTGAATTATTTTTAAAAAAAGGGGGAAAGTTTGAAAAAAAGAATATTAAAAATATTCAATTTGATACTGACAAGCCTATTATCGTTTCTGAAAATGATAAACATACCTATGATAAAATTGTAATTGCTTGTGGAGCTTTCTCAAAAAAACTAACAGATAATTTAGACGAAAAAATACCTTTAGATACTGAAAGAGGTTATCATGTTCATTTTAAAAATTGTGATTATCTTTTAAGTAGACCAGTAATTTTTTCTAATAGAGGTTTTGGCATCACGCCCATGGAGCAAGGATTGAGAGTGGTCGGTACTGTAGAATTTGGTGGTTTAGATAACCCTCTTTCAAAATCAAGAATAAAAAATTTAATTAATAATGCTAAGTATATGCTAGGAGATCTTCCTGAACATGAAGATGAGTGGCTAGGCTTTAGACCAACGCTACCAGATTTTTTACCTGTTATGGGCCCCTCAAAAAAATATAAAAACGTGTTTTATTGTTTTGGTCATCATCATTTAGGATGGACTTTGGGTCCAATTTCTGGAAAGATCGTATCCGGAATGATAGCTAAAGAAAATACAAATCTAAATTTAGATCCTTATAGCTCAACAAGATTTAACTAATTACATGCAAAATACGAAAGCATATGTAATGCTCGTGTGTGCAACTTTATTTTGGGCTGGAAACTTTGTGGTTGGTAAGTTAGCCTTTTTTTCTAACATTCCGCCGATGACTTTAGTTTTTTTCCGATGGTCGTTGGTTTGGCTTATTTTATTACCATTTACTTTTAATGAAGTTATTAGACACAAAAAGATTATTCTAGAAAATTTACCACTTTTATTTTTTTTATCATTAACAAGTGTAGGTTTATTTAATTCTTTCACATATTTGTCATTAGTTCATACTCAAGTAATTAATGCTTCCTTATTTAATACAGCTATTCCAGCAATTATAATTTTATTATGTTTTTTGTTTAAAATAGAAAAAACAAATAAGTATCAAATTGTGGGGCTTATAATTTCTGTTTTAGGAATTTTATCAATTATCACTAGATTAAATTTAGAAATTATTTACTCATTAAATTTTAATAAAGGTGATTTAATAATGATAGGAGGTGTTATCTCATGGGGCTTGTATTCAGCTTTTTTAAAAAGAAAAAAATTTGATTTACCTCTTCTCACTTTAGTTCAAATTTTGTGTACTTTTGGATTAATTTTTATTTTTCCACAATTTATGTATGAGTTTGCCCAAGGACAAAGAATAGAAATAAATGAAAACTTATTTTATATTCTTATTTTCTTAGCTTTATTTCCTAGTATTGGATCTTATTATTGTTGGGCAGGTGCTGTTTCCATCATTGGTGCAAACAGAGCTGGTATATTTTTATCTTTAATTCCATTATTTAGTACATTGATGGCAATTTTCTTTTATAATGAGCAATTCCAATTTTTTCACTTGATTGGAGCAATTTTAATTATATTAGGTTTATTTTTATCTAATAAGGAAATTAAAAATGCTTAAAGTTGCAATTTTAGACGATTACCAAAATGTTTCTCAACAATTTGTTGATATTGAAAAACTATCTGGGAAATATGAGATTAAAATATTTAGTGAGCCGTTTATTGATGAAGCTGATACAATTGATCAATTAGCAGATTTTGAGGCATTATTAATAATGCGTGAGAGAACCCCAATAACAAAAAATTTAATTGATAATTTAACTAAACTAAAATTTATTATTACTAGTGGAATGAGAAATAAGTCAATTGATTTAGAGGCAACTAAAAAAAGAAAAATAATAGTTTGTGGTACTGAAATGAATCCTAATCCAACACCTGAATTAACATGGTGTTTGATTTTAGGATTGGCAAGAAATTTGAAAGAGGAAATCGATAATATGTATCAAGGATATTGGCAAACTACAGTTGGGGTAGAACTTAAAGGTAAAGTTTTAGGTTTAATTGGTCTTGGCAAAGTGGGTTCACAAGTGGCTAAAATTGGCAAAGCATTTGGTATGCAAGTGATGGCATGGAGTGAAAACTTAAGCTTAGACAAGTGTAAGGAATTAGATGTTTTACCTTGCAGCAAAGAGGATATAATTAAGAATTCTGATTTCTTATCCATACATGTACATGGTGGAGATAGATATAAAGATTGTATTACTTTGAAAGAATTGGATAAAATGAAAAAAACAGCTTATCTAATTAACACATCCAGAGGCCCAATAGTCAATGAGGATGATTTAATCATAGCTTTGTCCACAAATGAGATTGCAGGAGCAGGTCTTGATGTCTATGACAATGAGCCTTTACCAGAGAATAATAAATTGAGGTTTTTGCCTAATGCATTACTCACACCACACATTGGCTATGTAACTGCAGAAAATTATAATATTTTTTATAATCAAATGATTGAGTCGTTGGAAGCCTGCACCAACGGAAAACCAATTAGAATAATAGAGTAAATGGATTTACCAGTTGTAAATCACGAAGATTATTTTGCAAAAATTGGTGATGACCACAAATTTCCAATAAATAAATTTGGTGAGCTTGCAAAATATCTTGTAAATAAAAAAATTGTTAAGAAGTTTCATCAACCTTATGCTTGTTCTGATGAAACTTTAAGAAGAGTCCATTCTGAAAGTTATATTAAAAACGTTAAAAATAAAACGTTAGATCAAAATACAATAAAAAAAATTGGCTTTCCTTTAGTTGATAGTGTAATTCAAAGATCCTTAGTTGCTACTGGTGGAACTGTACTAGCATCCAAGCTTGCTATAAATAATGGTGTTGCTTGCAACACAGCAGGTGGCAGTCACCATGCTAATTTTGAGGGAGGAGCAGGTTATTGTGTTTTCAATGATGTAGCAGTTGCAGCTCAATATTTACTAGATCGAGGATTAGCAGGAAAAATTTTAATTGTAGATTTAGATGTTCATCAAGGAAATGGTAGTGCTGATATTTTTAAAGATAATAAGAATGTATTTACTTTTAGTATGCATTCAAAAACAAATTACCCGGCTAAGAAATCCATTAGTGATCTTGATGTAGAACTTGATGACAATATGAAAGATGAACAATATCTTAAATTACTCAAATTTTATTTAAATCATTTAAATGAGGAAAATTTTGATTTTGTTTTCTATATTGCAGGTGTTGATATTCATTTAAATGACCGTTTAGGTAAATTAAAAATTTCAGATAACGGTATAAAAAAAAGAGATGAAATTGTAACCGAAAACTTTTTCTCTAAAGGGGTGCCTTTATGTGGAGTTTTAGGTGGTGGTTACAATAAAGATTTTGATAAGCTTGTCGAATTACATTCTTTTCTACATCAATCCTGTGCTAAATTATTATAGTTATGAATAAAAAAAACCCTAATCTTAGCGCTGAGCAAAAATTAGTTATGTTTGAAGACGGTACAGAGCCACCTGGGACTAGTGAATTAAATAATGAAAAACGAGAAGGAAGTTATCATTGTGCCAACTGTGGAATAAAATTATTTGAGTCTAATGCAAAATATGAAAGTGGTTCAGGTTGGCCTTCGTTTTATCAATCAATACCTGATGTATTTGAAACAAAAACAGATTATTTGTTAGGTTATGCTAGAACAGAATATCATTGTAAGAATTGTGACGCTCACCATGGACATATTTTTGATGATGGACCAAAGCCCACTGGAAAAAGATACTGTAATAATGGTGTTTGTTTAGTTTTTAAGGAATTAAATAATGGGAAAAATTAAAATTATCTTTTATTTAATTTTAATTTTCATAGTTTACAAAGGTTACGTTGCATTTAAAGATTTTGAAATTGGTGTTGAAGACAAAGTTGCTCAAATAGAAGAGAAATCAGATTTTGAAAAAGAAGGTGAAGTTATTGGCTTAATGATGTATCTGGGTGATCCACTTGAATTACAAGAACATTTATACACTGAGAGTAGATCCAAGTGTTTAGAGTTAAAACAAATAGCTGAAGAGAGTTCATTTGCATATTATGAGTGTGCTAAAGTCAATGCAGTGCTCAAAGGAAAAAAAATAGTTCGTATCATAAATGAAATTGAAGTAATTCAATGATTTTGAAATATCTAAGTTTTATCGTTGGAATTGTTTGGGCATATTCGATTATAAGAACACAATCAATTTTCAGTAAAAAAACAGGTCTTATTTTTAAGATATTTATTTCAAATATCTCGTGGTTGACTTTTATTGCTGCAGTTTATTTTGGATACAAAAACTTTTCAATTCAGCTAACTTTAATTGGAATTATTTTTTCAATATTAATTGTCCATTTAGGATTTAAATTTTTAGGTAAATTTTTAAAATCTAAATACACTGAAAGACAATTATCAATTTCTAAATCAATATTTGAATATTCTTTAATTGTTTGGGTTTTGTATTATCTTTTTTATTAAATTAGTACCTATTTTGGTCAGTTGTAATTAAGTAAATATTGTATTTTTTTATATAACACTATAAAATTTATCTATGTTTGAAAAATTAGAAGAGCTAGCCAAAAATAACAAAAAAATTTCAGATTTTCATATTAGAAGTGGATGGCCGTTAGCTTATAGACAAACAGGTGAAATTCATAAAATACCTGAAGTATTGGTGAAATCTCAAGATCTCCAAGATTTAATTTCAACAAATTGTAACGAAGTTGAAATGAAAAGATTTAACGATACTCATGAGCTTGATTCCTCTGTTACTTTAAGTGGTTTACGATTTAGAGCAAATTTTTATAAAACAATTCATGGTCCTGCTGCAGTTTTAAGAAGAGTAGAAAGTATAATTCCAACAATGGATCAATTTGATTTACCCCCGGTGCTATACGACATAATCGATATGCACAAAGGATTAGTTTTAGTGACAGGTCCTACTGGTTCTGGAAAATCAACAACGCTTGCAGCGATAGTAAATGAAATCAATAAAACAAGAACATCAAATATCATCACAGTTGAAGATCCAGTTGAATTTATTCATAAGGACATTAAAAGCATTGTGTCTCACCGAGAGGTGGGAAAACAAACTCAGTCTTTTGCTAGCGCATTAAAAGCCGCATTGAGAGAAGATCCAGATGTTATATTAGTAGGAGAGATGAGGGATTTGGAAACTGTTTCACTTGCTTTAACTGCTGCTGAAACTGGCCACTTAGTTTTTGGAACTTTACATACAAGTGGTGCACCAAGTACGATTAATAGAATTATTGACGTATTTCCTCCAGAGCAACAAGCACAGATCAGAGCACAGATTTCAACATCTTTAAAAATGGTTGTAACCCAAAGACTTTTAAAAACAAAAGATGGTCAAGGTCGATGTGGTGCTTTTGAAGTAATGAAATGTACTGCTCCAATACAAAACTTAATCAGAGAATCTAAAATTCATCAAATACCAAGCATCATGCAGACGGCCGTTAAAGATGGAATGGTTACAATGACCAAATCATTAGAGGAACTTGTCAAAGCAGGTAAAATAGATGCAAGCGCTGGTAAAGAACAATAAAGGGTTCACCATTTTAGAAGTCATTGTTGTTTTATGTATTGTTGGCATAATATCAGCTATTTCATATCCAGCCTTGGATAGTTGGAATAAAGGTCGAGAAGTCAAAGCTGATATGCTTAAAGCAGTTGGAATTTTTGATAATATTAATTCACAAGTTCAAAGGGGCTTATATTCTTTTGTTCAGGTTTTAATAATCTCTAGTGATAACAAATTAGAAATTATATCAAGAGGAATGTCTGCTGATACTTTAGGTGATCAAATTTCTAATGACAATTTTAGAGTGCCAGCAAATAGATGTGATCCAGGTAATGATGATATATGGGACGATGATGGTCGAACTACACAAAGGCCAGAGGTTGGCAGGGTGGAATTTAAAAATATCACAACTGATTTTACTGGTAATGAGGCTGTATGTTTTTCTAAAGATGGAAGATGGTATAGCACTTCAGATCATTTTGTAGGCACAAATAGTCTAGAATTAAATGGAGAAGGTGGATTTTGTGACGATCATTTAGATCCAGATGATAAAAAAGCAGTGGAAATAGGTCCTCAGTGTGAATATCGTATAGCTTGGTCTAGATTTGGAAACATAAAATTAGAAAAATGGAACGCAAGAAAAAAAATAAGTGATGAAGAAACAGGAGGTTGGATTGCTCAATAAAAAGAACGAAAAAGGAATGAGTATATTAGAAGCAATAGTTGCAAGTGTAATTGTAGGTATAGGTTTCATTGGGATTTTTCAAATGGTTGGTTATGCGGTCAATTCTATTGATGTTTCAGGAGAAAGATCTAAAGCTGGGCATTTAGTCGGGATGATTGCTGAAGGAGTGCTTGGTTATAAAGATACTTATGTCGGTGTGAGTGAGAATGATGAAAAAGCATTAATATATGAAGGTGGTAGAGCATACATGCCATCAGATGATGATAGAAAAAAATGTTCTAAGTTTGTTGAGTTTTACGCTAACCTTGCTTATGCAGAGGATTCTCAAGTATGTGGATCAGATAGTAAAACAAAAAGTGATGTAACAGATGGTATCAATATTGCAAATTGCTCGACAACCTCTAAGGCAAACAGACAAGCACTGTATAAAAAAGGTGAAGCGACTACTTGGGGAGCCACGAGTGCTGCAGGTAACCAAATATTGAAGTGGAATGCAATTCTATCTGAAGATCAATTAATTAAGTGTAAAAGTCAAAAAGATACAAAATCTATCAAAATGTTTGAGATGTGCCGTTGGGCAAAAAATAATTGTGAATTTAAAAATAATAATGTTTTTGATGAACGAATGTACGTAGGTAGAATTCAATTCAATTTAAATGACGGGAAGAAGAGAAGATTTTTATATTTTCAAGCAGATTATGAACCCAAATATCAAACCAATACAGGTAGCGAGGGCGATGGTCCATTTATTGGAATGGAGAAATAATGAAAAATATCTCAGGTGTTACTTTGATTGAAATGCTGATTGGTGTTGTTATCTCCTCAATCATCATAGCTGCCATGTACACAACTTATTCAGTGATTAATAACACTTATTCTCGAGTAACAGATGTTGCTGGAATAAGTAAGTCCGGAAGAGATATTGTCTCTATGATAATGAGAGATGTTAGGATGGCAGGCTACAAATATTATTATGGTTATAATGAAGCGAATGAACTTAAAGCCGAGGGTGAAAAAATTCCAAGAAATGATTATTTGCAATTTATTCCTGGAGACACAGATGCAACAGAAAAAAACAGTCATGCACCTATCGTAATTTATAGAAATACAATTGGCGATAAAACTAAAGTAGGTAGTGGAGATCCATTGGCTCCAGGATATACAATCCTTGATGAGTCAACAGAAGTAAATAATGTATGTTGTGATCAAATTCATATTGTGTTCGGAGATTTTGATGCTGGTGCTACCGTAGGGGCGGGTGAGCAATATTATAAAAAATATAAAATATCATATTTTGCACGAGCTTTAGAAAAAGATGGAGACAGATTTTATGGTGTGTTTAGATCTAAGAAATATTGGAAACAAGCGATTGGTGAAGATAAAGGAAAGTGGGTAGTGGACAGCAATGAATGTCCAGGCGATGATTGTTATAGTGGTGAACTAGTAAGAGAATATTTAACAGATATGTCATTTGTTGCATTAGATAAGTTCGGTCGAATTGTCAATGCAGATCCAAAAAATCCAGATAAGATTTATGATATTCGTTCAGTTGATATGACTTTAACTTTTAGATCCGCTAGTAAAACTGGATTTTTTAAAAATTTAAAGCAAGGAACAACTAGACAGATATTATCATTGGGAAGAGAGCCTGAAATATTTAGTGAAGGTCAAGCTGCTTATAAAAGGGACTCGATATTTATAACTGTACACACAAGAAATTTAGGAGGATAATTAAATTGATGATTAAAAATAAAGAAAAAGGATTTGCTTTAATTTTATCTATAGTCTTATTAATAGTGATGTCTTTAATGGGTGGTTCATTGATAGTTATTTCATCTGGAGATCACCAAAGCAATAATAACAGCGATCAATATCAACAAACATTTTATGTCGCTGAAACTGGATTAATAGAAGGTGAGAAATGGATTTTGGATAATTATCTGGGACATTGGATGAATTCTATTCCTTCAGATAAAGATGTGTTAGGAGAAATTCCAGACTCACCAGGTCCATTATCTGATTACAATGTAAGGAAAGAAATATGGGATGACAAAAAAAATGAGTATGATGAGGCAAAAGAAGGAGGATATTTTAGACATACATTTGGAAGAGGCCCAGCAGTTAATGACACAACTGTAAATAGGACAGACTCTAAATGTTTAAGTAGTTTTAAAAATCTTGATACTGATGAAAAAGGTGATGTTAAAATTGTAGGCAAAGGAATACTACCAATTCAAAAAAGTTTTTTAGAAATTGTCGGACCTTTGTTGTGCAAAGACCCATACTCAGAATGTGCAGCTACTGGAGCAGGCAATTCAAAATTTCAAACAGATGCAGCTGATGCAATAATTAATGAAGATGATGAGAAAAGTAGAAAAAAATTTGTAATGTCAGAATTTAATTTTCTAAAAAGATTTGCGTATGAATATTTTATTATAAATATAGGTGGTGCGGCATTTAGAGATGAAGGATCAAGTATCGCAACAAATACAAGTAATGTTGACTTGCAAGGCACAGCATATAAAATATACGCTTGTGGAATTTTTTATGGAACGGGAGGCGCTGGAGAATTGCACAATAATGATATTGAAATTATAATACCATTAGAAAACGTTGTAGTGATGCCAACTTGATATTATGAATAGAAATATACTGTTTATAACTTACTTCATCTCAATATTTTTGATCTTTTCACCAGCAAATTCCGAAGAATGTGATTTAGGATTTGAAATAGGAGAAAATTTTTCAAATGTGACAGAAATTTTGGGTGAGATTGATGTAGACGAAAATATTAAGATAATAGAAAGACAGCCTGGTCAAGAAGATCCTTTACATGGATTTGTAACAACAAAATTTGAATATTGGTGTCCAGACCATCATCCAAAAGAAACTGAAATTAGAATATACGCATTAAATGAAGAGCCTGATATTGTCCTTGGTTATAAGCTCCTTTCAAGCAATCATATTTCATTAATAAAAGATAAAAAATCTTTCCTCTTTTATTATATTCAAGATAATTTTAAAGATGAGGTTAAAGAAGTGTTTGATAAAAAATGGTTAGGTCATGTAAATTGGCAAAAAGATGGTATTCAATATTACTATAGTAAGTTGTTAAAATTTGACGCTCTTATTGTGGAAGAATTGATAATAACTAAATATGAATATAGAAAGAGATGGTAATGCTTAGAATGAATAGATTAAAAAAATTAATTTTTTATTTATTTTCATTCTCAATGTTATTCAGTTATAATGCGTTATCAAAGTCATTACCTCCAGGATCAGGTGCTGGAGATGTTAAGGCCAATATATTAATTCTTCTTGATACCTCAGAAAGTATGGTGAATAAACCTTTTGGTGGAGCAGCAATATATGAGCCAGGAGATATAATTTTACTTGATGATGGTAATGTATTAGTTGGGCAAGCAGGTACAGGTGGAATAATAAAATTTGATTATGACACTGAAGACTTTGATACATCATTTGTAGATCCGGATAAAGATGGTATTGGAGAAAGAGTATTTCAAGGATCAAATAGCATGAAATCTTGTGAATTAGAATCTGGTAACGGTAAGCAGGACAGTAGAGTAAAATTTACAATGGATATGGCTAAGTCCAAAAATGTGAAAGGAACCACACCAGCAAATAAAGAGGTTATCTACGCAGCTTCATATACTTATCATAGTGTTGTTGCAATTGATGCTGATGGAGACTGTGTAGAAGTTATTGATCGAGAGGAATTAGGGGATAATAGTGATAAAGGGCTGTATGATGAAATGCGTCCTTATGGTCTTGCCATCAGGACCATAGATAGTAATGATTATTTAGTTGTACTTGGAGAGAATAAAAATTGTACTAAGGTAGGTGAATACTGGAAAGGAAAAGGAAAAAAGAGGAGAAAGGTAAAGTATTGCGAAACGAATGATGATAAACCATTTTTCTATAGCAAAAATCTAACAACAGGAGCTGAAGATAATTGTGTTCTCGATAATGTTACTGCAAGTTTTAGAGATGAAATAATAAATTTAAGAACAATCACGATAGATGGTGGAAATAATCTTTTCCATGAAATTGGAGGTGAAATTTATAAATACCCTATTGAAAAAAAGAATGGAGTTATATGTCCATCAGATAGTGGAACTCATAAACGTTATACAATAAATAGTGGTGGAAATAACTATTACAAGTCCGTAAAAATAGAAATTGATCCAGATGATACAAGTATAATGTACGCTACTAGTCAAGCTAAACATTTACTTCAAAAACTTTCAATTAACACTGATCCTGATGAAATTTCTCGTATTGAAACTATCGGACAATATGATACTTCAGCCTCAACCGCGAGCAATATTTACTTTAATCATCCATTAGCCTTACATGTTTCAAGTGATAGAGTTTGGGTGGGTAGTAAAAAAACCTCAATACAAGAATTTGATATAAGTGGAGCTAGTATGACCTGGGTTGATGAATTGGGTACTACAATAATAAGTAGAGCTGACGGAGCCAAAGCGGCGATTAAAGCTATAATGAATGATAGTTCTTTGACAAGCGGGGCATATTTTGGTTATGGACTCTGGAATTCTGGTACAACGCCAAATGGAAAAGGTGCATCAGGAAAATGGAAATACCATGGAGAGAAACATTGTCATATGGAATGTCCGTTGCCTTCAAATAAAAAATGGTATTGGAAATGTGGCGGTCAATGTGATTATTATCGTGGCTGGAAAGGACAACACCCTTTTGGTCGATCAAATCAATGTGATGGAAATTCTTGTTTGAGAGTGGGAGTTGGACCAAATACTGGGGCTCGAATTATCAATGCCGTTGATAATATGGAATTAAGATATGGCACAGATGGAACCGCATTCTCTCAGCTTGCCTATGATTATTATATGGATCCTAATGTAGGGTTAGTCGGTGATGATAAACCGGTATGTCAATTAAACTATGTAATCGTTATATCAGATGGTGTTTGGTATAGTCATGATAGGGCCATGGCTCAAATAAGAGCCTTAAGAAATGAGACGGCTGCAATGGGAGTTAATCCAGATGCAAATGGAACTCCAAGAGGTGTTAAAACTATTTTTATGGCCTATGGCGGCGGAATAAAAGATCCAGGTCCTGAGCAATTTGAAGAAGCGGCAAAAGCTGGAAGTTGTGATGATCCAAATTTTGGTACTCCACAACAAACTGATCAAGAGTGTAGACAATATATAATAGCAGATACTCCAAAGGACCTAGTAACTAAATTAAAGAGTGAGATAGAGAGAATTATAGCAAGTAGACTTTCATTTTCAGCTCCTTCTATTACTGCATCGATCCAAGAAGGAGGAGATTTATATCAAGGACAATTTGAGTATGTAAAAGGTGGGGAGTGGATAGGTCATTTAATAAGAAGTCATGTTTCACCTGATGGTATAGTAAACATGCAACATCCAGATAATTGGGATGCAGCAGAAGTAGTAAGGGAACAAGCAGAAAGAAATGCTAGAAATATTTGGACAGTATTACCTGGAAAAGATGTTGATTATAAAACAAATTACAATAATTTTATTGCCGATAACAGTACTGATATTAATTCCCTATTTGGAATTTTAGGAATGCAAGTCGCAGACTATCATAATGCTAGCACTCCATGCGTAGGTACTAATGGAAATTCTGATGATATCAAGGGTTTGATCAACTTTATGAGAGGTGAAGACTATTTTGTATACAGTGGAGATTGTAAAAATAAGTCAAATGGTTTTATTAGAGAATCGATATTAGGAGATATATATCACTCCAATATTGTTGAGGTTGGACCACCGAGCGCTAACACTTTATATACTGGCACAAATCAAGAAGCTTATTTTAGAGCAAAAAATGGATATAGAACTTGGGCCAACAGTAATAGTAATAGAAAAAGAACTCTTTATGTTGGAGCGAATGATGGGATGTTACATGCATTTGATGCAGTAACTGGTGAGGAGATATGGGCTTTTGTTCCACCATTTATCGCAGGTAAATTACCTACGATTATTAATGATAGTTTGAGAGGTATTGGGGGTACTAAAAAAGGAGGTACTAACGCGATATTTGGAGTTGATGGCTCACCTGTTGTTCATGATATGTATATAGCTGGCATTAAACCAGATGGAAGTTTTGAGAAAGGTACAAAATCTTGGCATACTATACTAATGATACCTTACGGTAGAGGTGGGGCAGGTTTCTCAATTTTAGACATAACCGATCCTGATAAACCATTACATGTATTTTCAATTTATAATGATTTTGTAAACTCAAAAGTAATGATAGCTAAAGCTAATGGAGATATAGAAAATAGTTCAATTAAACCAAATCCAGATTTAGATTATTCAGGTGGTACTTTAACAATAAACGACTCTGAGGAAGCGGCAATGGCACAACTGAATATAGACCAAGCAAGAACTACAGATAAAGCGGCAGAAGCAGCTGATGACGTCGATGACGAAATATTTACAGCAAGGGATGCCATTAGAACTTGCGTATCAGATGCTAATTTCTCATCAACTGGTACCAATGCTTGTTATAAGGGAAGAGTTTTGAATTTTAATTATACTATGCCAGAAGAATTTGTTGACGACCCAGCAACTTTAGATGCTTTTAAAGTTGTTGATGGAAATGACGAAAAGATTGCTGTTGTCTCGGTTTCACAAGAAGCTTCTTTAGTAACTATAACGTTTGCAGAAGATATAGTAATTAATAAGGGAGAAGGTGATAATAAAGAGGATGATGAGACAACGATTATTAAAATAAAGGTTCCAAATCTTGGAACTGCAAAACAAGAATATGATTACAGTCGATTAGGTGAAACTTGGGCTACACCAAGAATATTTAGACTTCCAGTAGGAGACACAATAGATGATGATAAATATGTTGCAGTGTTGCCAGCTGGTTTTGGTAAGATTGGGGGCGTTGGTTCAGCTGTATATATTATAGACTTAGAAAGTATGAACGAGCAGGATGGAAATCTGCTTCCAGGTAAAATTGTAGAAGGTGGAGCTGGATTAATTGAATTAGTCGATATTAACAATCAATTCACAGATATAGATGGAGATACTCACTTTGATATTCCAAATTCTGTCTTAGGTGACCCTGTTTTAATTACACCAGATACTTTTAGGGGCGCAAAATGGAGGGGAGGAATGGTTTATGTTAACGACTTCGAAGGGAAAATTACAAAAATAAATTTAACTAATGCGGAATCCTCTGGAGGCCAGAATCCTGTTCCAGTAGACCTATTTGATTATACGACTTTATTTTCACTAAACACTAATGATGAAAATGGCAGGTATAGCTTTTTTGGTTTGGATGCAGCTTACGGAAGCGATACAAAAAATTTGTATTTGTTTGGCTCAACAGGAGATTTCTCTGATATCGGTCGAAGGTCAAAAGGTATGGATAATATATTATATGGAATTAGAGATTTTGATTTTCCGAATTTTAGACATGTGAATAGTGGCGCTATAGGAACTGTAACAGAAGCGTTGAATGCTAGAAAAATTGATCAAAATGATGGATATCGATTAAATCCTTTATGTGTTAATACAGCAGACGAAACAATGGATCAGGGTGACTGTCCAGCGATTACAAAAGATGCTTGGGTATTTAAATTAGACAAACCTTTTGACAAAAGTCAAGATAAGGCATTAGTTAAGAATGGACAATCGCAATTAACAGAAAATTTATATCAAAAAGCCAGTGCTTCACCTACAGTTTTCAAGGGTACTGTATATTATCCGGTCTATAAACCACCTCTTGGCACATCTTGCGCTGTTGGTGACGCGTATGTATGTGCTGCAGACGATGAATGTGGATTAAATACATCTGAAAATATTGATAGTGCTAGAAAAACGATGGCAGCGGACTCTGGCTTTGACGAAAGCACAGGCTGTTATTATTTACAGCCAGGTGTTCTCTCTAAATTGGTGGTATTTGCAGATAAGTTGTTTGCCAACATAACAACAAGTAGTGATGAACAGAAAGATACTCTTATAAGCTTACTTTCCAACGAAGGTCNAATTGGCGTGAATAGAGGAAGTTGGAGAGAAAATTATTAATAAATAAGTTTATAAAAGAAANAGATNATCCAAGNAAACATNGTAAGCATTGTNAAAAAAATTATTGCCATTCCAACAATTGTGCCTTGATTTACTTTCTTCTGCCATTTTTTTGGAAAAAATTTTAAAGAATATGCGTAAGCTAAAATAAATATATTAAAAGCTGAAATAATAATACATACGTATAAAAAGGTATTCATTTAGTTGATTAAATTTTTTAATTTATTTTTTAACTTATCTTTAACTTTATTTTCAATATCTTTTGGATCAAAATTCTCAATTTTTTCTAAAAAATTTTCACTTAATATTTTTTCTTTTACTATGGCCACCGTATTATTAAATACATCCTTTAATATATCTTTATAGTCTTTGCTTTGACTGGTGTTACCTATATTTGTAAAATTCATATCTTTTAATTTGATAGTTTTTTTTATATCTAAATTAGGAGAAGCCGCCGATAAAGAAATATTCTTAGCATTTAAATTTTTAATATTGAAATATTTATTCGAATTAGAGTATGTAGTTTCGTTTTCAAGATCCTGTTTAAGCGATCGGACATTATCTGAAACAATTTGTTCTGCAAAATTAAAATAATAATTTACTTTTATATTTTCTAATAGAACATTATTAATAATTACATCATTTGTAAAAATCGAAAATGCATCTAAGTCTACCTCAATTGTTTCAATCCTAATCAAATATCCATCAAACTTTTTATTTAGTAAACTTATTCCTCTTGCATTGGCTTTTCCTTTTAAATATTTAATATTTAATTTTTCAATTTTAACATCTCTATTTAACGTGCTTGAGATATTATTTTCAAATATATTCTTTATTAATCTATCTCCAATAAATTCTACTAACAGATAAAAAAAGATTATGATAATTAAAATTGTAGCTGAAAACTTTTTCATACAATTATGAATTTTAAAATTTGTTTAAATAATAATAAATATAATATACACCCTATCACAAGATAAGGTCCAAAAGGAATTTGTGAAGACATCTCTTTTGATTTATTAATTAATGATGGGGTTACAATAATAAGAGCTATTACTGAAGATAAAAAAATTATAAAAGGAATACTTACCCACCCAAACCAAAATCCTATTGCAGATAATAATTTAGCATCACCTAAACCCATGCCTTCTTTATCTTTTATTTTTTTATAAAAAAGAATTATTAACCAAATTACTAAGTAACCTAAAATTCCCCCAATTAAAGAGTTCAAGTAATTAGGAAAAAGATTTATATTTAAATTTGGATCAAAAGATTTTGCAAAACCAATTATCATTAGAGGAAAAGTAAGGGCATTAGGAATTATATAATGTTTTAAATCAATAAAAAAAATTATAATGAAAAATATACTTAACACAGCTAACAGTNCTGAGGTAATTGATAACCCAAAGAAATGATATATGAATAAAAAACTGATTACACTTGTAAGCTCAACTATAAAATATCTTTTATTTATTCCAGACTTACAACTTTTACATTTTCCACCAAGTATTAAAAAAGAAATCAGAGGAATGTTGTTAAACCAATTAATTTTTGATTTGCAATCTGGACAATAAGATCTTTTTACAACAATACTTTCACCAATAGGCAGNCTATGTATACAAACGTTAGCAAAACTACCCCATATACTTCCCAAGATAAATACTATAATATAGAACACAATTTATAGTTTAATGTGAGAGGATAATTCTATGAGCCCGTTAATGCAGTATTGTACGAACAGAATTGCATCATTAAGGTGCAAATAGAAATTAGGCGCATGAATAATGATTTCCATCAATTTCAAAAATATCAAAATACTAACGAATATCAATTTATAAATAGCATGTTTTTTGGGGCAAAAAAAAAGGAAACAATTAAAATAGACGATACTAGCAGTAAAGATTTAGAACTTATCACTAAAATGAATCAAGAGTTTGCAAAGTCTCTTGATCTAAAAGAAACATTAAATAATTCTCTAGATTTAATTATAAAAAGAATAAATGCACAGGCAGCTAATATTTTTTTAATAGATAAAAAAAATCAATTATTCCAATGTATAGCTTCAAAACATCAAGCTTATCTTGAAGATTTTGAAATACCTATCACTCAAGGTGTAATGGGAAAAGCAGCTGTTATAAAAAAATGTATAAGAGTTGGTGATGTAAGGAAAGATGTAAGAGAAATTGCAGAATTTTATTTTGATTTAGATAATAAGACAAATTTTACAACATACTCAGTCTTATGTTCACCACTAATTGTATCAGATGAATGCATCGGTGTTATTCATTGTTTAAATAAAAAAACTAACAATAAACTTTTTGAAGAAAATGATAGAAAACTTTTAGAAACTTTGTCTGGTCCAGCCGCACTTGCAATAAATAACGCAAAGATGGCAAAAGATTTAGTTGATAAAAATAGAATGCAAAAAGAAATTGAAATTGTTGGTGAGATCCAAAAAACTTTATTATCAAAAAATAAAAAAGAAAATTTTCCAATTGCAGGAATAAACATCCCAGCAAAAATTGTTTCAGGAGATTTTTATAACTTTTCTGATCTTGGTAACGGTAAATATGGTTTCGGTGTAGCAGATGTCTCTGGAAAAGGAATCAAATCATCTTTACTTATGTCTAAAGCTTCTAGTCTTTATAGATGTTTAAGTAAGACAATGTATTCAGCATCTGAGTTACTTAACTTACTTAACTCTGAAATTTGTGAAACAGCTGCACGTGGTATGTTTGTTACTATGTTGATTGGAATTTATGATAGCAATAAAAAAGAATTGTTACTTGCAAACGCTGGACATGAACCGCCATTAATTCATTCAAAGGATGGAAAATTTTTAAATTATACTGAAGCAGGACCTCCACTTGGAATTATGCCAAAGATTAAATATAAAGAAACAACTTTAAAATTTTCTGAAAGTTCTTTATATATTTTTACTGATGGCATTACTGAAATAAAAGATACTGAGGGAAATATGTTAGAGTCTGATGGTTTTAAAAGTTATATAGAAAAATATCAACACATACCTAATTACCTAAGATTAGATGAAATTGTAAAAGATATTATTAAGTCAGGCAGAGTTCAAAAAGATGATTTGACTATTGTTGTTGTAGACGGGGTCTAACTAATTTTAAATGTTTGTAACAAGTAAAGTCATGGTATTAGTTGCAATAGTTATCGCATCTCTTTTATATTGGGCAACATCTAATGTTTGTAGATATAATTTTACAATTGAAAAAAAAACAAGAGAGCTTAATATTATTGCTGATGACATTTATCCATCTCTTCCTAAGGCTAAAGTATATTACTATGAAGAATTAAATTGTAGCGATGTAAACTTTACGTGGGACCTTGATAGAGTTATTAATAACTTAAACGCTATTTCAGTTTTAATTTATCAAGAACTTACAACTGACATCACTGGAAATCCAAATTGAATTCATAATTAAAATATTTTTTTAAGATAATTTGAAAATAAAGTGTTTTATTTTTTATTTTTGTATTGAATTAAAAAAATTTGAGTTTTCTCACCTAAAAAGAGAAAAGTATTCAAAATTTTTCTTTAAAGTGGCACAATTTGAGATTGAAAACTATCTTTTTTGATTTTTTTTATCAAAATTTTGCTTTTTAACCATGTGTTTCAAAAAAATAAGATTAAAATAATTTTCTCTAACACAAAATATATTAACTCTAACACAAAAGAGAGATTTTTTTTATTAAATTCAATTTTTGTTGATTTTATTGAGTTTTTTATATTTTTTAAATTTTAAAAAACTCTAACACAAATTAAAAATACTCTAACACAATAATAATTTTAGGATTTGTGTTAGAGAAAAAGAAAAATATTAATTTTATATAATAACTCTTTAAACTTTTAATTTTTGAAAAAATGGCTATTTTATTGGTTTTTTTTAATAAAATCTCAAATTGAACACTAATAAATAATTTTTGTGTTAGACTAAATCAAATTTTTGTGTTAGAGATTCGTAAATTTGTGTTAGATAAAATAACTATAAGTTGTACATGAGCGATCAGGACGACGAAAAAAAAATATTAAACGAAGATACAACTGTATCTGAGTCTGAAAATCAACCTTCAGTTGATCAAAAAGATCAACCTGAAAGTGTAGAAGGTCAAAATAATGATCCGAATTCTAATTCTAATGAAAATACAAACATTAATAAGGATCAAACTAAAGATAATGATGTCTCTAATGAAAATAAAGGCCAAAATGATAACCTTCAGGCCCAGGATGATGAAGTAAGTGAAAAGAAAGATGAAGTTGCTGGATCTGGACATGAAGTAATCCATAAAAAAGATGGAAGATTACATATTTATGTCCGACAAGATAAATATAAGGGTGAATTAAAATCAAAAAATTGGGTTGGAAGACTTTATCATGATGGAAAACAAAAAATTTCATCATCGGGGACTCCAAATTTAGAAGAAGCAATTCCAATTTTAGAAAAATGGTTTGATGATGTTGTTTCAGAAAAAGAAAAAGAAAAAGAAGCTGTGGAACAAACAGCTGTACCAGAGCAAATATCTGTTCAGCCAGAAACAAACAATCAAATAGAAAGTCCTGTTCAAAATGAAAATACTCAAACAATAAACCAAACGATTCCAAAACCAGAAACACCTAATGAAACTGTAAATATTAATCAAACAGCTGAAGTTGAAACTGAAACCAAAAAATCTAAGTTTGCTTTTTTAGAAAATTTAAAAAATATAAAATTTAAAAAACCAAAATTTTTAGAAAAAAGTTCAGAATCAAAACCATCTTTACAAACAGGTGAACTTTCAAAAAAAACAGGAGAACTTTCAAAAAAAGTTGGAGACTTTTTTAAATCAAAAATTGGAAAGTCTTCTGTAAAAGGAGAGGAAATTGTTGGAGTAGAAATAAGTAATAAAGAAATAAAACTAGCTCAAGTATCTACTAATAAATCAAATCAATGGGTATTAGATAAATTTTATTCTCATCCAGTAGATTTACCAGATGATGCAAGTGTCTTGGACAATGGAGAAAAATTAGGAGCTGAACTTACTATTGCATTGCAAAAATCTAAAATAATGACAATGAATGCTGCTATTGCAATACCAGTAACTAGCGCGATTATAAGAGTTGTGACAGCTCCGTTGATGAAAGATGAAGAATTACAAAAAGCAATTGAAACTAATTCACTTTGGGAAAATCTAGTTCAATTAACTGACAACTTAGATGACTATTCAATTTTTCATCAAGTAATAAACCGAAATGATAAAGCTAATACAATGGATATTTTGTTTGTTGCTTCAAAATTAGCTGATATTAATAATTACACCTCAATAATTAAACAAAGCAGACTTAACCCTGTTATAATTGATGTAAAATGTTTTGCATTAAAATCTGCGGTTGATCAAATAAATCAAATTTCAAATAGTGCAGAGGACGCAAATCTTACTGCTGTTTTAGAATTTGGTTTAGATGAAAATTATTTAATGATTTTATATGAAAATAACCCAATAATTACTGATATATTTTTAAGAGGCCAAGACAGAAAAATTTTATTAGAGTCACAAGATGTCGAGGAAAAAGAGGCGTTAGTAAGAAGATTCATAACTCAAGTTAAACAAGCAGTACAAGATTTTGAGACTAAATACGAAAGAAGAATTAGAAATATAAAAGTTGTCTCTGATTTAAAGGATGTTGAAGATTACCTCTCAAGCTTTAGAAAAAATTTAATGAACGTTGGTTTTAATTTATTTGATCCTATTGATGGATTGTTAATTCCTCAACAGACCAAAGATAAAGTAGATTTAGCTAATAGATCTTATTTATCATCCGTAATTGGTCTAGCATTTAGAAAACTAGACGTATTTGGCTATTATAAATTTGTAACTGCAGTTAAAAATATAAATCTCTTACCTGATAGAAAAGGAATGATTAAAGAGAAAAAGATGAAAGCTTTTTCAAGTTTTGCTTTTAAGGGTATCACAGCTGCTGTTGCAGCAATATATTTGGTTCTTTTTGGATTATCATTCTGGAATATTCACTCATACAATAAAAAGTTAGTAAATTATAGTAGTGTCTTAAATACTCACAAAGCTAAGACTACTGAGCAAAATAAAATTAAAAAAGAGTTGGGCATAATTACAAAAACATTAAAGTTAAGTAATAGCCTTAAATCAAATAAGAAAAATAGTTATAGAGTTTTGGCACAAGTTGCAATGAGTGTCCCTAAAAGAATTAGATTTAGTTCTGTTGAATATGATGGAAAAAATAGAGTTATCGTAAAAGGTCAAGCAGCGACTGATCAAGATATTTTAAANTTAATAAATAATTTAGGCGCACAAGAATTAGTTACTCAAGCTTCTTTAGGAAATATGAATTACAGAGGTAAAGCAGGAGATGCTGCTGATATAAAAAAGAATTTTACAATTTTAATTGATGTTAAAGGATAATTTATGGATTTAAAAAATATAAATATTGATATGAAGAACATAAACATAGAAAGCATCAAAGCTAAAATTCAATCTATAGATAAAAAAATTTTAATTAAATTTGGAATAGGAATAGGTTCAGTAATTGTCTTCCTAATTATATATTACACTATTTTAAGCCCAATAGTAGATAAGAAAAGAGCTCAATTGAATGACATGCAAAAAAAACAAACTGAAATAAATGAAATGAATAAAGTTATTTCTAGCAGTAAGGCAAAAATAAAAAAATTGACACCACAATACGAAAATTTTTCTACATTATTTCACAGTAAAGCGGAAGTAGAGGGTCTTTATGAAACCTTAAGTCAATTTGCTGGAATGAATAATTTAATTATATCAAAAATTGAAAAAGGCAAACCTGCAGCAGTATCAAAGGTAGCGGCCATGGCATCTACAGAAAAAAAGAAAAAGAAAAAGAAAAAGAAAAAAGTTGATACCACAAAAAAGCAAAATATTGCGTATTATAGAATACCTGTAAATTTCCAAATAAAGGGTAATTTTCTTGGTTATATTAAGTTTAAAAGACAGATTGCTATGTCCTTAAAGATGTTAAATTTTGACAAAGAAACGATTAAAGTGGTAAAAGGGGATACAACCAGTACGGTAGTAGTAAATGGCGTTTTAACAATAGTAGGCTTACCAGATGAATTTTTTTAAACTGATAATTATAGTTTTAATGATTTTTACTTTCTCGCAGAAAGCCATGTCGGACAGTCATGATAAAGAAACAGATCAAAAAAAAGTTGATAACACTGCAACCGTTAATGAAGAACCGTTACCATTAAATGATCCTTTTGCTGGAGATGCATCTACTGCAAGTGATATCGTAACTGAGGAAACCCCTACCTCAAGTGCAGTCAAATTAAGAGCTTATAAATTAGTTGGATCATTTTCTGCACAAGATAATAGCTTTATTACTTTAGTTGATGATAATGGGGAATTTATGACCGTGGAACTTTTTGAAGAAGTCTTAAGTGGTGTAAAATTAGTTAATGTTAACATTAAGGAAGCTGTCTTTGAAAAAGCAGATGATAACAAATACATAATTATGAATTTTAAAAATCAAATAAAAGAGGCAAATGAATATTAAAAATTTTAAATTTTTTATTTCATTTATTTTTTTATCAGCTTTGCTTCTTAGCGGGTGTGCTACAGATAGTAAGTTTGGTAAGAAAAAGTTTAAACACAACACACCATTAATTAAAGACGATATAAAAAAGCAAGGTCGGATAGAGGTAGACAAAACTGCTGAGATGGGACCTAAACCAGCCGAAGCAGATGTAATTAAACTTGGCAAAAGAAAACAAATTTCTTCTCAAAAATCAAGAAACTATTTATTAATTGGTGAGGAATATAAATTATTAAAACAAAACGTATCNTTCAAATTTCAAAATCTTGATTATAGAACCGCAATAGATCTTATGGCCAAAGCTGGTGAAATAAACATTTTAATAGGTGATGAAGTCGCTGGATCAGTCACGGCTCAATTAATAGACATACCATGGGACAAAGCTTTTAATGCTCTATTAGATTTAAAAAATTATGCTGCAGATTTTGATGTACAAAGTAATTTGATTAGAGTTCACTCTCCATCAAATTTAACTCAACAAGAATCTACAAAGTCAGCAAGAGCATCAGCTGTAAGAAAAAAAGTTGAATTAGAGGACTCAGTAGAACCATTAATTTCAGAAATATTTAGACTTTATTATATAAGTCCTGCAGAGGCAAAATCTACTTTAAATGAATTATTTAAAGCGTCTGATGGAGGAGTTTCTCTAGTACAGTTTACAGAAGAAAAAACTACGAGATCAATTATTGCTAGAGGAAAAGAAAAAGATTTAGATGTTGTAGATAAGATAATAAGAGAAATTGATGTAAGAACTAAACAAGTTTTAATTGAGGCTTTTATAGTTGAGGCGAACTCTGATTTTGAAAGAGCTTTAGGTACGAGACTTGGTGGATTTTATAGAAGACAAGGTGAAGTCATTGGTGGTGTCCAAGCTGGATCAACAGGTAATTTAAATGCCACTTCAGGAACTGCTAACCTAGGAGCTACTACAGACTCTTTAACTGACTTTACTGCGGCTGGTAAGACAAGTGGTATTGGTATTTTAAAACAAACAGGTTCTGCAGTTTTAAAAACTGAAATTACTGCATTAGAATCGCAAGGAATGGGTAAAACTATTTCTAATCCAAAAATTTTTACTTTAGATAATCAAGTTGCTACTATTACCCAAGGTGAGGAAATACCGTACGCCTCAAGTTCAGCAGAGGGTTCAGATACCTCTTTTAAAGAAGCTGCATTAAAAATGACTGTCACACCAAGCATAATAGGTGATGGGAACGTTCTTTTAGATATTCAAGTAAACAATGATACTCCAAATAGATCTAACCCAGGAGACCCTGCAATCAATAAGATGGAAATTAGTACAAAATTACTCATAGCTGATGGAGATATTGTAGTTATAGGTGGTATTAAAAAGAACGCTCTAACTGACAGTAAGCAACAAACTCCCGGAGTAGGAAACGTACCAGTTGTAGGAAATCTATTTAAAGGAAAATCAAATACTGATAATATGGATGAATTATTGGTATTTATTGCACCAAGGATTTTATAGATGCTTAAGATTAGTAGAGAAAGTGAAATTAATTTAATCAATGTATTAATTGATAATGATATTATTTCTGGAAAAGATTTAATTAATATTAAGAAAATTAGTACTGAGGGAAATAAATCTCAAATAGATGCGGTCTTTGAACTNAAGCTCACAGATGAGGATAAAATTTTAGATGTTTTAGTTAAAGAACAAAGTCTTGAGGTTGTAGATCTCACAAAAATTCAAATTAGTGATGAAATCAAAAGTGTCTTGCCATCAAATTATATTAACGTAAATTTTGTTGCTCCTTTTAAAGTTGAGGGCAAAACTCTTCATATTGCAATATCTGATAGTTCTAAACTCGGTTTGATGCGAAATTTAAAAGCAATCACAAAAAAAAATATAGAACTTCATGCTGCAAAGGTATCTCAAATTTCAGAATTTATTGAAAAACTTCAGTCGGAAAGTGGAGATGTTACAACTGCAACAATTAGACAAGAGAATAAAGAAAAAACTAAAACTTTTGACTCTGATTTAGGTGAGGCAGGTGAAGTTTTAGAAAAACCACCAGAAGAAGATATAGAAGCTATTGAAAATGAGTCTGAAGTTATAAAATTTAGCACGGCAGTTGTTGCAGAGGCAATTAAATCAGGGGTTAGTGATATTCACATTGAACCTTACAGATTTTCTTCAAGAGTTAGATATCGTTTAGACGGAATGTTGCAAGAACAAGAGCAGTATAAACAATTTCTTCATGATAATTACGGAGCAGTAGTTACACGTTTTAAAATTATGGGAAAATTAGATATTGCTGAAAGANGATTGCCTCAAGACGGAGCGATAAATTTTAAAATTGATGGTAAGGTTGTTGATTTACGATTATCTATTTTACCGACAGCAAACAATGAAAGAATAGTAATGCGGGTTTTAAATAAAGATGCTGGGGATATTACTTTAGAGCAATTAAATTTTGAGGATGCTGATTTACAAAATTTAAGAAAATCAATTCATTCAACTCAAGGCTTAATACTTGTAACAGGACCAACTGGTTCAGGTAAATCTACAACTCTTTATAGTATCTTAAAAGAAGTAAGTAAGCCTCACTTAAATATTTTGACAGCTGAGGATCCAGTTGAATATGAGTTAGATGGAGTTGGACAGGTGCAAATAAAGGACGATATTGGATTAAGTTTTGCAGCAGCTTTAAGATCTTTTTTAAGACAAGACCCAGAAATCATTCTAGTTGGAGAGATGCGAGATAAAGAGACTGTTGATATTGGATTAAAAGCTGCATTAACAGGACACTTGGTATTTAGTACCTTACACACAAATGATGCTCCAAGCACAATAACTAGATTACAAAATATGGGTACACCTGACTATTTGATTAGTGCTGCTTGCCAATTAGTTTTAGCGCAAAGATTAGCTAGAAGAACTTGTAAAGATTGCAGGGTTCCAGATGATGATGTTAATCCAAAAGTTTTACAAGATTTAGGTTTTACTCCTGAGCAAGCTTCAAGAGTTAAAGCTGTCAAAGGAAAAGGATGTCCTAAATGTAAAGACACTGGCTATAAGGGAAGACAAGGTCTTTATGAAATTCTAGTGGTTTCAAAACCAGTTAAAGAGGCAATTCTTAGAAAAGCAACAACACCTGAATTAAGAGAAATTGCTATTAAAGAGGGCTTTCAAACCATGCAAGATATGGGCAGAAGGTTAATTGCCAATGGTGAGCTTAATTTTAGGGAGTATGAGCGGGTTTTATCAGCCTCATAATTAGTATATATATAAAGAGTAAATTTAATATACATAAAGAGTAATGGAAGCATTCACATACAAGGGTATTGCAGATGGCAAATACGTCACTGGAGACATAGAAGCCATTAATCAAGAAGAGGCATCGCACAAGCTTAAAGAGCAAAAAATCATAATTACCAACCTTATAAGAACAAAAAAGAAAAAAGGCGAAACCAAGAGCAAAGGCAAAAGTAAGGGTTTTTCATTTGGAAAGAAAAAAGTAAAAGTAGAGGATATTCTAATATTCTCAAAACAATTTGCAACAATGGTTAAAGCTGGCTTGCCAATATTAGAAGTTTTAGGCATGTTAAGAGACCAATTAGAGAGCCCAGCTATAAAAGAGGTAATTGAGGATATAAGAAAAAGCCTTGAGGGTGGTGTTACATTATCTAAATGTTTTGAAAAATATCCACAATACTTCGATAACGTTTATGTTAATCTTATTAAAGCTGGTGAGGCTAGTGGTAAGTTAGATGTTTTCCTTTTAAAAATAGTGGATTCCCTTGAGAAAAAAGAAAAAATAAAAAAGAAAATAAAATCAGCATTAATGTATCCGTCGATAATGTTTTCCGTAGCGATAACTGTAAGTGCCTTTATGTTAATAAAAGTAGTTCCTGTTTTTGCTAAAATGTATGATGGCATGGGATTGGCTTTACCAAAACCAACAGCTGTAATTATGTCAATGAGTGATTTTTTAAGAGGAACAGGTGGGTTAGTAATGCTTATTTCTATTATTGTGTTTGTAGTTGTTTTTAAATACCTAACAACTAAAAACGCGGCATTTCGATATAAATGGCACAAACAAGTTTTAAAATTACCTGTGTTTGGAGAAATGATTTTAAAGTCTTTGTTGGCAAGAATTTCACTTATTTTAGGAAACTTAAGTGCAGCAGGGGTTAATTTATTGGAAAGTCTTGAAATCGCAAAATCTGTTAGTAACAATGTTGTTGTAACAGAAGCTTTAGAGAATGTTAAAAAAGGAGTTTTTTCAGGAGACACTTTAACAAAACTTTTTTTAAAAGAACCTTTATTTCCACCAACATTTAGTCAACTTATTTCAGTTGGTGAACAAACAGGACAATTAGATGAAATGTTTGGTTCCGTTGCAAGTTATTATGAGGAAGAATTTGATCAAACGGTTGATAATATGTCTAGTTTAATTGAACCAATTATGATTGTTTTTATGGGAGTGATGATCGGTGGATTGATGATAGCGATGTACTCTCCAATCTTTAACGTTGGAGCGTTAATAGGTTAAATTTTCTTTGTAAGCACTAAGTGGTTTACCCACTCTTTCTGATCTTTTTTAAACACAGCAGCATCCATAATTTGTTTTATGAAGAACGTGCCTAAGCCACCAGGTTTTATATCATCTAATTTTCTGTGTTGAATATTTTCAGGTATAACTGCTTTTCCTTTATCAAAAAAACCAATTTCTAAATCATTATCTTTAAGTGAAATTTTAATTTCCATTCTATCAGAAGTTTCTGTAACATCTCTGTACGCATGTTTAACAATATTTTGTGCTGCTTCAGCAATAGCTAATACAAGCTCATCTTTTTGATCTTGAGGTAAATTAATTTTTTCAAATACTTCTCTGGAAAAAGTTCTAACATCTTTTAAGCTAGCAGTACTTACAAGAAAATCTTTAGATTCTTCTATATTCATTATTCTAAGTTTAAAATCTGTTCAAGTTTTGCCATCATTATAACTTTTAAAACAGATTTGCTTACCTCTTTAACAATTACCTTGGTATTATTTTCTAGAGCTTTTTGGTGACTCTCAATAAGAACAGAAATACCAGATGAGTCCATATAAGAAACGTCTTTTAAATTTAAATGGACTTCTTTACCAGACTCAACTAATGGTAAAATTACTTCTTTAGCTTTTTCTGTAACATCCATGTCAATTTCTCCATTTAAAAAAACGGTACTGACATTACCTTCTTCTGTAACTTTATAAGTCATAAGTTTTAATAATTTTAGACTGATATCATAAATAATATGTAAAATGTACAATTTTTGCCCAATCTGGGACAAATCATTTATTTTTGTTAGATTATTAAGTATTTATAAAGTATTTACATATTAAAAATTATTAATAAGAATTATAAATAAATATAAAAAGAGGGATTAAAATGAAAAATAATAAAGGTTTTACACTAATTGAATTGTTGGTTGTTGTAGCGATTATTGGTATTTTGGCAGCCGTTGGTGTTGTTGCATACAATGGTTACACTTCAGCAGCAAAGAAAAATGCTTCAAAAAGTATTCATGCTAATGTTGTCAAAGTTTTAGCATCAGAAACAAAAAAATGTTCACTAGGTGGTGGAACAATATTAAAGAACAATGATGGGACAGGCGGAATAACTTGTAGCGATTATTCAACAGCTGTTACAGGTAGTACTGCTGGGACTACTGTCGTAACACTTGTTCAGACTACAAATGTAGGTAAAGTTTTTACTGATAAAAATCCGCACACACCGTCAACAACTGATGCGACCAGTGGCGCAACTTCAGTAAATTATGCTGTAGGTTCTACTGGTGTTGGATCAACAGTGTTAAGTGGAGCAACAAACACAATTACAATAACTACTACATGGGATACGGGAGAAACTTTAGTAGATACTGTTTCTTTAGAGTAAAAATTTTTAAAAATTTTATGACTAAGAGCTCGGGATTTTCTTTAATCGAGCTCTTAGTTGTTGTTGCAATTATCGGAATTTTATCTGCGGTAGGTGTAGTTTCATACAATGGTTATGTTAGTGGAACGAAAAAGAAAGCAGCCGAGAATGTTTTGGTACAAATCGGTTTAGCACAAACCGATCATTACGCTGATTGCGCTACTTATTACTCAACTTCAAGAAGTTACTGTGATGCACCAGCTGCTGAGGAGAAGTGTACTCCATCGGCAGATACTACAGAAAGCTTAGGTGATGATTTATTTTCAAATGAAAATTATATAGATCAAAATAATGGATTTTTCTATTGTATATATTCACCAACTGTAACTAGCTATAAAACAGTTGCCAAAGGTCTAGGTGATTGTGAATTAACCATTGACGATACTGGTGTTGTTGATAAAAGCGGTTGTTAATTTAAATGATGACTAAAAAGTTTTTTTTCACTCTTTTGATTATTCCATTTTTGAGTAATTGTACTCAATATTCAGCAATGTTAAGTCCATCAATCACATTAGCCTCAGGTGGAACAATGACTCAGGCAACAACTTCATTATCAAGTTCTTTAGCTATGAATAAAGCTAAAAGTAATTATATGGCTGAAAAAAAAGTTGAAAAAATTTGTCCAACTTTTCATACTTCTAATCTAAACAAAATATTCTTTGAAACTGTGGATCAAATGGATTGTATTTATGATCCAATGAGCATCCACAGATAACATTTTTTAATGATGTCCCAGGAAGTAATCGATGTACTTACGAGTAATATTGATACTTTGTGGGTAATAGATTGCGCAATTTTAGTTTTCATCATGCAAGCAGGTTTTATGTGTATGGAAACAGGATTATCCAGACATAAAAACAGCATCAATGTTGCATTAAAAAACGCTGCAGACTTTGGTGTATCAGTAGTCATCTTTTGGATTTTTGGTTTTGGTTTGATGTTTGGTACTTCTTATAATGGTTTTTTTGGAACTGATTTATTTTTTTTCAAAACAGATAAAGCTGAATACATGACTTATTTTGTTTTCCAAGCGATGTTTGTTGCAACTGCTGCAACGATAATTTCAGGTGCTGTTGCTGAAAGAATGAAATTTAATGGTTATTTAATAATGACAGTTTTAGCTACAGGAATTATTTATCCTATAGTGGGTCATTGGGCATGGTCCTCAAGTTATCTATCAAAATATGATACAGCTCAGCAATTGTTAAATGCTACCAACTCTACTGGATGGCTTTCAAATTTAGGTTTTGTAGATTTTGCTGGAAGTACAATTGTCCATTCGGTTGGTGGATGGATTGCATTAGTAGCTGTAATAATTTTAGGCCCAAGAATAGGAAAATATTCGGATGCAAATAAAGGAAAATTTACTGGCTCAAGTTTTCCCCTGGCAGTTTTGGGTACATTAATTTTATGGTTTGGGTGGTTTGGTTTTAATGGTGGTAGTAACGGTGCGATGGACGAAGTTGTTCCATTAATTTTAATTAATACTTTTTTAGCTGCTGCATTTGGTTTACTAACTGGTTTGGGTATTTCATACCTTAGATATAAAAAACCTGATCCATTTCACATTATCTTAGGACCCTTAGCCGGATTAGTTGCAATAACAGCTGGGTGTAATTCAATGACATCAGTAACTTCTATTTTTGTTGGTATCATTGGAGCAATTATTGCAATTGTTGTTAATGAAGTTCTTAATAGATATGAAATCGATGATGTGGTTGGAGCTGTGCCTGTACATTTGGCTGCAGGAATATGGGGAACTTTAGCAGTAGGTTTTTTTAGTGACTTAAGTATTTTAGATACGGGTCTAGACAGATTTTCACAAATTAAAGTTCAGTTCATCGGTGTGTTAAGTATTGGAGCATTTACATTTATTTCTTCATTTTTAATTTTAAATCTGTTTAATAAATTTTATCCATTAAGGGTTAGTCCTGTACAAGAAGAACTTGGATTAAATATAGCTGAACATAATGCAGTATCGATTGAACATGATTTAATTTCTATTTTGGATAAACAATCTGAATCTGGTGATTTAAAGATAAGGGGACCACAAGATCCATTTACTGCAGGAGGAGTAATTGGTCTTTATTACAATAAACTCATGAGTAAACTTGAGACGACCGAAGAAGAAAAAAATAAGTGGCGTGAAAGAATTTCAAAAGAAGTAAAACTAGCAGTGAAAGTTCAAGAAAATTTTTTACCCAAGAGAAATTTAAAAAATTATCCTGTGCATGGTATTAATATTGCAGCAAGGGAAGTATCGGGTGATTTTTTTAGTTTTTATCCACATAACGATAGCATCTATTTTATAATTGCCGATGTAGCCGGTAAAGGAATTCACGCAGGTATGGTTATGGCAAAAGCTTCAACTTTATTTGAAGTTTTATCTCAATCTAAAGTTGATCCAGATGAAATGGTTTTTCATATGAATAATGATTTAAATAATACAAAAACTGGCGGAATGTTCGTAACTTCTATTATTGGAGAATATAATTTAATTACTGATGAAATTAGATGGGTTAATGCTGGTCACCAACCAGCAGTTATTCGGGATGATAATGGAAAGTATAATCAAATTGAAAGCTCAGCACCACCACTTGGAGTAATTAAACAAAAAGACAAAAGTATTTATAATGTAAACAAGATGAAACTTAATGGCTCAAGATTTTATGCTTTCACTGATGGTCTATCTGAAAGTTTAAACAAAGTCGGAGAGGAAATAGGAATTGAAGGTTCAATAGATATTATAGAAGAGAATTATAACAAAGATACTATTAAGCAGTTGGATGATATTACAAAGACTGTGATCAGTGATAGTAAAAATCAGTCACTTTCTGATGATTTAACAGTGATAAGTATTGGTAAATAATAATTTTTAAACTAAATTATTAATTGAAAAAAATAATATAGTTAATATCTTCCAGTGTTTATGTTTTTTAAATTAAATAAACTTTTTTTAGTATTTGCTTCAACTTTTTTGTTGTTAACAACCTTTGTGTTTTCATCTGAAAAGAATGTTACCTATATGCAGATTTTACAAAATCCTAACGACTTGGATTTAAACTTAAAATACGCTCAGCAACAAGGTAAGATGGGAAATTTCAAACAAACAATCTCAACCCTCGAAAGATTGAATATGCTTTATCCTGACAATACAGAAATAAAGTTATATTTGTTATCTGTTTTAGTACAAGTAGACTCTCCAGAAAAAGCAAACACGATTATTGCTGAAATGAAATTAAGAAGAGATCTTTCACCTGAGGATTTAGAGACTTTACAAGAAATAGAAACTGAATTGAAAGATAGAGAACCAGGTCTTTGGACTTTTGCAGCAGATTTATCAATGGGATCAGTATTTTCAGATAACGTTAATAGTGTTTCAAAATCAAGACTTAAAAAAGATTCAGACAGCACTGTAGCTTTTAATTCTCCAAAACATGATAGAACTTTAAGTGGTGGGATAGGGTTGTCTGCATCAAGACCAGTTGGAGAGGAGTCTTCAGTATTAATAAATTTATCACATACCTCCTCTGAACAATATCAAGAAACAGATGACGATTATCAAAGTTATGGTTTAACTTTTGCTCTTGATACAATTTTTGCAGGTCAAAGTGTAAGTCCCTATTTAATGTTGAGTAAATCAGACTATCAGACTGATGCTGATAGCGTTTCATTTATGTATGGAGCTGGAAGTTTTTTTACTATAGGGGAAAGAAATACAATTAGTTACGGATACGCTTTTTCAGATTCAAAAGGAAACACTAACTCAAGTGACACAACTGCAGATGAAACTAATTCTATAGGTCACAGTTATACTTTAGCACACGATTTTATTTTAACGGAGATAATTTCAACAAACATAAGTTTAGGTTACAGTGATAGTGATGCTAAAGTGGACGCTGGTAACGATTATGAAACATATGATGTTGGTTTTGGATTAAATTTTGCTTTTCCTTGGGCTTACATAGCGGTAACTAATTCTTTAAGTTTTAATGATTATAAAAAAGCAGACTCATCTGTAGACTCTACTAAATTAAGATCAGATGTAACAAACACTTTTGATATTATGCTTACAAAAGCAATAGGAGATTTTTTTCCAGCTATCGATCCAAACAGAAGCTTTTTTATTAACCTTTCATATGAAAAAGTTATATCTGAGGCAAATATCATGAATTACGATTACATCTCCGATTCTTTCTCTTTGAGCTTTGCCAGATCATTTAGTTTGAATTAAATAAGAACTTTTTTTTAAAAATCCCTTTAAATTGAGCTATATTTTGCGTCCATTTTGGTCTAAAAATTCTTTCAATTTCTCAATAATTTGTTAATTTTCCTTTAAATGAAAAAAATATTAGCATCTGTTGTAAGCTTAATTTTATTATTCAGCGTAAGCGCTAAAGCTGAAGAAAAATTGACTATTGAAAAACAACTTGTAGGTATTGTTGGTGCCATTTCAGGTACTGTTAAAACTGAGACAAGAGAATTAAAAGCTGGTGATAAAATTTATCTTAACGAAACAATTTATGCAGGTGCAGGTTCTGGAACACAAATTTTATTATTAGATCAATCTACATTTACTGTGGGTGAAGACTCAGAAGTAGTAATGGATACTTTTATATATGATCCTGCTACTAACGATGGAAAAATTGTTGCAAGCGTAAAACAAGGTAGCTTAAAAGTAATATCAGGTTTAATTAGCAAAAAAGATCCTGATGCATTAACTGTGGAAGTTCCTGAAGGAACGTTAGGATCAAGAGGAACCGAATTCCAAACGGTTGTATCAAAAGGAAGAACTGATACTTTATTAATAGGTCCTGGAAAAAATAATACTTTAGGAATGAGACCAGGAGCAGTTTTAGTTGGAAATAAATTTGGTCAAACTCTTTTAGATAACCCTTACAGTATTACTTCAATGTCCAAAGGAAAAGCTCCAGGACAAGCGAAAAAAATTACAAAAAACCAATTAAAGAAATTTAATAAAAAGATGAAAGCACTGAGAGTTGCAAAACTTTCACCAGACTCAACTAAAGAGGAAAGAAAACAATTAAGAAAAAGTTTAAAAAAAGAACTTAAATCATTAGGTTTTGAAAAAGAAGAAATTAAAACAATTATCAAACAAAATATTCAAAAAGATAAAGAGAAAAAAGTAGCTATTAAAGCTGAAAGAGCTGAAAAGAAAAAAGCTGCAAAAGCTAAGAAAAAAGCTAAAGCTGAAAAGAAAGCAGCTAAAAGAGATGAAGGCCAACCAGGAGTCAAAAAGAAAAAAGGTAAAAAGAAAAAAGCTACTAAGAAAAAAGGTAAAAAGAAAAAAGCTGTGAAGAAAAAAGAAACTAAGAAAAAAGCTACTAAGAAAAAAGCAACTAAGAAAAAAGCTACTAAGAAAAAAGCTACTAAGAAAAAAGCACAGCTAAGAAGAAAAAAGCTGTGAAGAAAAAACCAGCTAAGAAGAAAAAAGCTGTGAAGAAAAAACCAAAGCCTAAAAAGAAAAAAGTAGTTAAGAAAAAACCAAAGCCTAAAAAGAAAGTTAANAAAAGAGTTGCTAAGAAGAAAAAAGTAGTCAAAAAAAGAAAAGCAGCTAAGAAGAAAAAAGCTAAAAAGAAAAGAAAGAAAAAGAAGTAATCTAACTTTCTCCTTAAATAAGAAATATTTACTTTAACTCAATTAGTTATAGATTTACTTTTGTGAGAGTTTTTTTACAAAAATATTTCAATTACGTTGTATTCCTAATCTTACTTCTTTTATTAATTTCGTTAAAGATTATAAATCCCGCATTTATTAAATCAGTTTCATACTTAAGTTTCGATTTATATCAAAAAATATTTGCTGAAAAAAAAGACAGTGAGGTTGTAATTATTGATATTGATGAAAAAAGTTTAGGAAAATTTGGACAATTTCCATGGAACAGAAATGTCTTTGCAAAAATTTTAGATCAACTNAACACCTCAAATCCAAAAGCAGTTGGATTTGATATATTTTTTACCGAAAAAGATAAACAATCTCCTGACGAAATAATTAAGTCTTATAATTTAATTCCTTCTGATGTTGCTGAGCTGCAAAAGTTAAAAGGACCTGACGATATTTTTTCTGAAAAATTAAAAGAATCTAAATCAATAATTGCAGTTTTAGGTAGTAATGTTCCTTCACATTCAAATTATGATAGAAAAGCTAAAGCAAGATTTTTATCTAAAGGAGGAGACCCAAAACAATTTACTTACTTATATCCTTATTCAATAGGATCTCTTGAAATNTTAGAAAANGATGTAAAAGGTTTGGGTTCGATTTCTTTTTTAGATCAATTAGATGGAATAATTAGATCTTTGCCACTGATTGTACAATTTAATAAAAAATTATACCCAACGATGGGATTAGAAATGATACGTGTTGGATCTAATCAAAAAAATATTTATGTTGAATTAAATGAAGTTGGAATCAAAAGAATTAGCGCAAGACCATACAAAATAGACTCAGATCCTAATGGAATCATTTGGATAAAATATAAAAGATCAGACAAGAAACAATATATATCTGCCGGAGATGTTTATGATGGTAAATTTCAGACAGATTTTTTTAAGGATAAGTACGTTTTAATTGGTGCATCTGCACAAGGATTATTCGATCTTGTTAAGACACCTTTAGGTCTTACAATTCCAGGAGTTGAAGTACACGCTAATGTAATAGAAAATATTTTAGATCAATCATATTTAATAAGAAATCCAAATACTTATATTTTTGAATTATTATTTTCTATTATAGTCGCGTTATTAACATTCATACTTTCACAAAAAATTAAACCAAAATATAGTTTATCAATTTTCTTTGGAAATATTTTAGCAATTATTATTATAGGTTTTTCAATTTATAAATTTAGATCTGAATTAGTTGACATAAGTTATCCAATATTCATTGTAACTTTAACATTCTTGGCAGGTCTTTATTTCAGATTTATTGAAGAAAATAAAATTGCTCTTGCTAATTTACAAAAAGAGGCAAAATTACTAAAAGAAAGAGAACTAGCTGCAGGAGTTCAAAAAAGCTTATTTCCAGACATTTCNAAGTTTGAAAACTTTATTTTTGCNAAAAANGTTCCAGCAAGAGATGTATCAGGAGATTATTTTGATGTAGTCAGATCTACTCCTGAAGAATATTTTTTTACTTTAGCTGATGTATCTGGAAAAGGAGTTAAAGCTGGTATGTATATGGCTAAAGCATCCTCAATATTTAGAACATTAACAAATTTAAAATTTCCATTAGAAAAAGTTGTATTTGGTGTGAATAATGAACTGGTTGAGGCTAAATTCAAAGGTATGTTCGTAACTGCTGTTTTTGGAAAATTAAACATTAAAACTGGAGAACTCATTTTTATTAACGCAGGGCATGAAAGTATTTTAACTTTTGATCAAAATAAAAATTATGAATATATCAAATCAGAAATGCCACCAATTGGGATTGTTAAATATTTTACAGAGTCGATGGTTAAATCAACTACTATGAACCTTAAAGAAAAGACATTTGTTGTTTATACTGACGGTGTAACTGAGGGCTATTTAAAAAATGGAGAAGAATTAGGAGCTGAAGGAGTTCAAAAAATTATTGATAATATGCCTGAAGTGACACCAAAGAGTATTGTTGAGTCTATTGAAAAAGAGTTAAATTGGGGCGCTGAAAAATTAAGAGATGATATTACTTGTATGGCAATTAATATTAAAAATACTGAATTAATAAAGAAAAATATAAAAAAGTCATAAAAATGAAANTAATAAATTTTACTTTTTTTGTTTTTTTATTTTTAATTATCACAGCCAAAGCATCTGAATTACAAATAAAATGGAGAACAAATATAATTCCAGCTAGTCCTACCGATGCTGGTCACGTATGTTTTGACGAACAAGGAACTCAAATTAATAAAGTTGGGGCTTCAGAACCATCAGATGTTGCTTTTAGTAATGATGGTTTAACTTATGTAGTTGGCAATATAAAAGTTGACGGTATAGGTAATCGTATAATGGCTTATAAACTAACGACACCTTTTGATTTAGACACTATCAAAAATGATTGTTCACAATTACGTTTTAATCCTTGGAAAGATATGGCAACCGAAACAAATACACGAGTAGAGTCTATAAGATTTAGCCGTGATGGTACTAAGTTTTTTATTGTAAATGAAAATGGGGAGATATTTAGTTATGATCTTTCAACGCCTTTTGATTTATCAACTCGGTCATATATTACTGAATTAGATTTATCTGGAGCTAGAATATCAATAGAGTTTAGTGCTGATGGTATGCAATTGTTCAAATTGGATGGACAAAATAAAGATCCAACGATTGAAGTTTATGATTTACCTGGTCCTTATGATACTTCTTCAGCTACATTAAATTATACGTTGGATTTAAACGACACAGAAATAGAAACACTTCAATCTCCTGCACACATGCAAGCTTTAGATTTTGAATTTAATGATAGTGGAAGTGCAATTTATATCTTGGCGCAAACAACATCTCCTGGAAATGATACTGGTTATAGCAAATCTGCTATTTTCCAATATAACACTGCAGCAAATTACGACATATCATCTGTTCAATTTAAAGGTCGATGGAATGTGGTATTTGATCCTAATGATGACCATGCCGGTATAGGAATTCCATATGGTTTCGCATTCGGTGCTTCAGGAACGAAATTATTTGTGACGAATCTTAGAGGAGTCGCTGGTGACAATCAACATGATAGGACTAATGAATATAATTTAGAGTGTCCGTACGGTGTTTATGAATGTACATCGGACGCGAGATCTAATTTAGGATCCCAAGTAGAGCTAGCAAAACAAAATATAAGTTTGAATACATCAACAATATTTAAAAGATTTGAATGGATTAAAAGAAACAGAAATAAAGAAAATTTAAATAATTTTGCATTAGATATTGATACTAATAATCGTTTATTAATATTTTTAAAAGATAATCTTCAAGCGTCTTTAAATAATAAAAAACCTCAAAGTGATGCAAAAAATAAAAGATCTGATTGGTCATTTTGGAACCATGCAGATATTTCTATAGGAAGTTTTGATGCAACATTGTTTGAAAAACCTAAACAAATTAGAACAAGAGGTCTCACTTTTGGTGCTGATAAAAAATACGGTGAAAATAAATATTTTGGAACAGCAGTAAGATATGGAAATAGCAGTGCAGATATCAAGTACTCTGCGCAGGCTATAAATTTAGAATCTTTAACTTTAAATATTTATGGAACTATTCCTACAGATCAATATCGATACTCAAATGCTATCTTGGGATTGAGTATACTCAGATTTGATCAAATATTTTCAGGTAAAGTTACTGGCAAAAGAAATGGTAAACAAGCTTTTACTGCTTTAAATTTTAGGACTAAAAAAACTTATGGTAAGTTTAATTTTACTCCGTCTGGAAGATTTAACTACGGTATAACTAATCTTTCTCATTTTACTGATTTTATTTCTAAAGCAAAACGAGGAACAGATATCATTTATGATGAAAAAACTTTTGAAACTGGGGAAATTGCAGGTGGTTTTTTATTTGATATCAATGAAATAAAAGTTCCAGACGGAATTTTAAGACCTAATGGTGGATTTGAGATGATATTAGATATTTCACCAGATTTATCCTTTAATCATTCTAATGTTGGTGGAACAAAAACAAATAAAGCTACAATTGAAAAGTATTCACATAAAAGATTAAAAGGAAATATAGGATTTGAAGCTATCTATGAAAATGGAATTACTTTATCCATTAATTATGAAAAAATAGCACACAAAGACAGAGAACGATCTTACTCACATCAAGATACAATTTTGTTTAAGTTTGGTCGTATAAATAAAAATGACTCAGAGTTTGTGATGAATTTTAATCCAAACCAAAATAATAAAACTGAGTTAAGTTACATAAAAAGATTTAATAATTTTAACTTAAAAATGGACACAAACTACAGTTTATTCAGCAAAATACCTGAATATGGTGCAAACTTACAAATTTCTGGAACTTTTTAGAAAATTTTTATTTTAGTAATTCTTTAAGTTTATTTTCTTTTTCTAAAGTTCTGACTTCATCATAACCACCAATGTGTTGGTCATCAAAAAATATTTGTGGGATTGTTCTTTTTCCGTTAGCTTTATTAATCATTTCGTCCATAGCTCCTTCAACTTTTGCAATATCTATCTCTGTATAAGTTGCATTATTTCTAGTTAATAATCTTTTTGCTGCATCACAATAATTGCAAAATGGACCTGTATAAATTGTAATTTTTTTCATAAATTATTAATTAAAGATAATCTCCTTTTTTTAATTTACCAGATATTTGTTTTCTTGAATATTCAAATTTTTTTCTGTGTTTGATACTTTTTTCATGAACCCTTTTTCTCCATAATCTAAATGAGGATGGTTTAAGAGACCTTCGCATTATTTTAATAACATCAGATTCTCGGTAACCGGTTTTTTTTTCAATTTCCTCAAAAGTGATCCTATCTGCCCAGGCTGCCCAAATGACCCAATCTGGATCTTCAATATTTGGCTCTGGATTTTTGACTTTGGTGATTGGCCTGTGACCTTTTTTTTTCATAAATCCCTTATATTTGAAAAAAATTGATAATGCATTTTTTTTTAGATCTGATATATTGATTTGGATAGTCCTTCTTAGCCATCTTTAGCTCCCGGTTTTTAAGGACTATCTTTTTTTTTATATGCTCCCCTTAGATTTTATCCTGTTTTTACAAATCATCATTTTTCTATTTATAACACCAGGAACCCCCAGAGTAGTAATTGTATCTTATTCAATGAATTATGGCGTTCGAAATTGTGTATGGACAGCATTAGGTGATATAACGGCAAATTTTTTTCAAGCAACTTTAGTTATATTTGTTTTAGGAACTTTTCTTTCTGACAATCCGAGCTTTTTAAATATTTTTAAATGGATTGGTGTACTTTATTTATTTTATTTAGCTTATGATGTGTATAAGTCTTCACCAAAAGATGTAAATTCAAAAATAGTATCATCAAAGAGTTTGTTTTCTTTTTTTAAAGATGGTTTTTTAGTTGCAGGAACAAGTCCAAAGGCCTGGTTGTTCTTTCCATTAATATTTCCACAGTTTATTGACTTTAATTCAAATTATATCATTCAATTTTTTATTTTAATTACAACCTATGTTGTCTTGGATTTTTTATCGTTAATTGGTTATGCAATGCTTGCACAAAAATTAATTATTTGGATAAAAGCAAATCCAAAAACAATCAATACAATCTCAGCGAGTGTTTTGGTTGTTATTGCATTAATAATTATTGTTACACAACAATATTAATGTTGCTGCAATGTTATATTGCCACTTGAAAATTGTTAAAAATCTTTATTAAATTAGTCTTTTAATTAATTAATTAACAGAGGAAATAAAATGAAAATAAATAAAATAATATTGAGTTTTATTTCTGCAGTAGCAATTTTACTTTCAACTTCAGTTGTCTCGTTTGCAAAAGTAGTTGGTGATAAAATTGTTTTAGGTGCTGCAATTTCATTAACAGGAAAATATTCATCTAATGGTGTTCATACTCAAAACGGTTATAATATGGCTGTTGACAGAATTAACAGCATGGGTGGCGTTAAAGTTGGTGGAAAAACTTATAAGTTTGAAATCATTTATTACGATGATGAGTCAAACCCAAAAAGAGCAGCTCAATTAGCAGAAAGATTAATCTCACAAGATGGCGTTGAGTTTATGCTTGGACCATACAGTTCAGGTTTAACAAAAGCTATTGCACCTGTAACAGAAAAATATGGTGTACCAATGGTTGAAGCAAATGGTGCTTCTAGATCTTTGTTTACTAAAGGTTACAAATATCTATTTGCAGTTTTAGCTCCAGCTAATTTATATCTTGATGTTGCTATTGATTTAGCAGTAGAAAAGAATAATGGAAAACCAGTAACGGTTGCTATGGCATTTGAACAAGATGCATTTTCTCAGGATGTAAGACTGGGAGTTTTAGATGCAATTAAAAGAACAGGCTCTAAAAAAGTAATTGATGATAAATTACCAAAAGAGTTAAATGATATGGCTGCAACATTAGTTAAAGTTAAGCAAATGAAGCCNGATGTTCTTGTTGTATCAGGTCANACTAAAGGTGCATTGACTGCAATTAGACAAATNGCTGAAATGAAAGTAGATGTACCAATGCTNGCAATGACACATTGNGATGCTGCGAAATTATCAAAACAACATGGTAAAAATTCACAGTATGCTTTATGTGCATCTCAATGGCATAANACTTTAACTTATAAAGACAACTTCTTTAAAGATGGTATGAAATATGCGGCAGACTTTGAAAAAGAGTTTGGATATGATCCGCCATACCAATCAGCAGAGTCTTCAGCGGCATTGTTAGTATTTAAGGATGCATTTGAAAGAGCAAATTCTTTTGATCAAAAGAAAGTAAGAGATGCTCTTGCAGCTACTAACATGCAAACATTCTACGGAAATATTAAGTTCGCAGAAGGTGGTCAGAACGTTGATAAGCCAATGGTTCTTTTCCAAGTAATGTGTGATGGCTCAGGAAAATGTGAAAACAAAGTTGTAGCTCCAACAAAATGGGCTTCAGCTAAATTGATTCACCCAATTCCTAAGTGGTCTGAAAGATAAATATTAATCTCTAAATACCCCCTAAACTCTAGGGGGTATTTTTTTTTAAAGGTTGATTATGGATTTCATGGTTTTTCAATATCCTATGATTACTGTTCAAGCTTGCTTGGATGGATTACTCTTAGGTATTTTGTTTGCATTGATCGCATATGGGATGGCTTTGCAATGGGGAGTTATGAATATCATAAATATAGCCCAAGGTGATTTAGTAATACTTGGGGGTTACATTGCTTATTTCATGTATCTTTATGGAATTCATCCTGCTTGGGGCGTGATTGTTTCACCAATTATAATGTATTTTATTGGTGTTGGAATATATAAATTAGTAATCAACAAAGTAGTTGATAGAGATTTATTTATCTCAATTCTTGCTACATTTGGAATAAGTATTTTGTTTATGCAATTAATGAATTTTGCATTTGGTGCAGATGTAGTTTTGGCAAATTCTGGGTATGGCACAACAATGTTATTTGATAATAATGTTACTTTACCGAATTCAAAAATATTTTCTGCATTTGTAAGTATAATTTTTGCAATTTGCTTAGTGATTTACATGAAAAAATCTAAACTTGGTCGTGCAATTAGGGCTACAGCTCAAAATGCTAGAGCTGCAAAAATTTTAGGAGTAGATACAGAAAAAGTTTATGCAGCAACATTCGGAATAAATGCAGCTCTTTGTGGAGTAGCTGGTGCATTAATTTCAATAACTTTTACAATACATCCTTACATGGGACTACCATATACAATTCGATCTTTTATGATTGTAATTGTTGCAGGCTTAGGAAACTTACCTGGTGTTGCAATGTCAGGTATGGGTTTAGGTGTATTTGAGGAGTTTGCTGATTATATATTAGGTACAGAATTTAGAATAGGTTCAGTATTCCTTTTATTAGTTTTAATTCTTGTTTACAGAAGATTTAAACTTTCTAGGAAAAGAGAGTATTTAAAATAATGAGTAAAAACGCGATATTATATGCTGTAATTTTAATATTTGGCTTATCTTCGCCGTTTATTTTTCCTGCATTTAAAGTTCAGTTATCAATTCTTTGTGTTTTAATTATTTTAGCAACCACTTGGAATATCCAAGGTGGAGAGATGGGATACAACACATTTGGAAATATTTTNTTTTACGGTCTTGGAATGTATTTATGTGCATCTGTTCAAGTNGGAATGTTTTTTCCTTTAGNAGAATGGACTGAAAGTGGAGGAGAAAAAACTTTTGTGCATACTCCATCNCAATTTTTTCAAGGNATGGCAGTTGGACTTTTGGTGGCTGCAATAATTCCAACTATTGTTGCTGGTCTAATTGGTTACGCAATTTTAGGATTAAGGGGACATTATTTTGCAATATGTACTTTAGGTCTAGGGGTTGCTGCAGGTGAAATTTCCGGAGGTATAGAAATTATTGGAGCTGGACAAGGGTTCACAACACCACCTTTTCCNAATGTAGGTGGTTTAGAGGCAAGGGGAGAGTTCTTTTATTTTTTGAGTTTTGGAGCACTTGTACTTACTTTTATTGCTGTAAGAGCAATTTATTCAACTAGATTTAAATTAATTCTTAATGCGATTAGAGACAACGAAGATAAAGCAGAAGCTATGGGAATTGAGACAATGAAATATAAAATTATTGGCTGGATGGTTTCAGCTTTCTTTTGTGGTTTAGCTGGAGGTATCATGGGTGGATTAGTCGGATACATTGACTCTACTGATGTTGCATTTGATGGAAGAGAGATGGGAGTATTTATGGTTTTAATGGCAATTTTAGGTGGTAAAGGAACTTTATGGGGTCCTATAATTGGAGCTACTGTGTTTCATATTTTTAAAGAGGGTTTTTGGACATTCTTTTTAGGTTGGCAGTATGTTGCTTTAGGAGTTTTGATAGTTGTCATTGTCATCTATTTCCCAGAGGGAATTATGGGATGGTTGAGAGAAAAATACCCTGAACGATTTGGCGAAGTTGTAGATGAGGCAGATCGAAAAGCTCAGGTAGAACTGAAATGAGTATTTTAGAAGTAAATAATGTAAGTAAATCTTTTGGCGGTGTTAAGGCTAATGTTGGCATTTCAATGTCAGTAGAAAAGGGAAAAATATTTGGACTAATTGGCCCAAATGGTTCAGGAAAAACAACTTTATTTAACTCAATTGTTGGTACTTATCCAATAGACCAGGGGTCAATTAAATTTAATGGTAAAGAAGTATCTGATTTACCTGTTCCTGTAATTGCTAAACTTGGCTTACTAAGAACTTTTCAACAAACAAGAATTTATGGAAAATTAAATTGTGTAGATAATATGTTAATCAGTCACAAAGGCAGTGATGAAANTATATTAAAAATATTCTCAAAAATTCCNNAAGANNTNACNGANAAAGCAGAAAATNTNNTNAATTTTGTNGGACTTGTANCAAAAAAGAAAANTNAGNGCNGGNGANTTATCTTTTGGTCAGCAAAAATTANTNGANNTNGCAATGGCNNTAATGAATGAACCNGAAATGCTNTTATTNGANGANCCAACNGCAGGTATTAANCCNACTNTAATTAATGGAATNATNGANAGNTTAATAAAAGTNAANCAAGATTTTGGNATAACTNTNNTNGTTATNGANCANAATATGAGAGTNATTATGCAATTAGCNGAAGACATATTTTGTCTTGCTCATGGCAAAATGCTTGCAAATGGCACTCCTGAAGAAATTAAAAATGATAAAAGAGTAGTTGATGCATATTTGGGGGCTCAATAATGTCTAATCAATATGAAGTCTTAGGAAAAGCACCTGGTGCAGAAGATTTAAAAAACTTATCCTCAGAAGATATTCATTTAACTATAAAAAATTTAAACGCAGGATATGGTAAAATGGAAATTCTTCATAATTTTGATTTATTTGTAAGTAAAGCACAATCATTATGCTTAATTGGTCCCAATGGAGCTGGCAAATCAACAATACTTCATTCAATATATGGGTTTACAAATATTTT